>Ga0105047_10002020_pt1 | contig 36386 bp, 31 predicted proteins | sample MAT04_FD_78384 | JGI IMG/M metagenome (GOLD analysis project Ga0105047, IMG submission 78384) | Freshwater microbial communities from Lake Fryxell liftoff mats and glacier meltwater in Antarctica - MAT-04 (megahit assembly) | ecosystem: Environmental > Aquatic > Freshwater > Ice > Liftoff... | reverse complement strand
TTTCAGAAGCACCTTTATAATTCTCTTCACGCCACTTTTCAACTGCAATTCTGATTTTATAAACCAATGGTGGCAATAACTTTTCATAGGCATTTTGAAAAGCATCCATTTGGCTTTGTGTCGGTGCCCACCTTTCGTTCGGTGTCAATATTTTAAATGGGTCTGAAAATTTCATTTATGATTTTTCTTCGTTTTAAGGTCGTAAAGTTAGTTTTTTAAAACCTGTTATTGTCAAAAGTTGACCTCAAATTGTCCTCTGTCCACTTGTCGGGTGGTGGGTGGGTTTGGGTGCGGTTGGGCAAAATTAAATGTGCTGCAATTTGTGTCGGCTTGTGCGGTGGCATTGCAGCTCTTTTAATTTTGCGAAGCGTTGGCATTTTTGTCGTCTGTTTTTATGTTCGTTTCTTGTCGGTCGTGTCGTCTTTTAGGCTTGCTTACGACTTACTTATTTGCGCAACTACATTCTCCATAACTTACTGATTTTCTTATCATATTGCACATATAAATATACGAATGTTTGTTAATGAAAAATTAATTTTTTAATCTAAAATTACCCGTGTAAAAACGTAAAATAAACAATTGTACACGGATTTATATATAAGTCACCTCCCTTGGTGCACTTTTATTTATATCCAAATATTTAGATAAAATCGTCCCGCCGTGTTTTTTTGCTGACCATCAGCTATATTTTTTATGGCCTATGCACTTTTGGATATAGCGATATTTGCTACCCGCAGATATGATCTTTTACCCAATCATAGCAACACTTCAATGACGATACTACATAAAAATAATAATCGTCAACATACATGTTCACTTGATGATACAGCAAAACAAAACGATTGCTACACTCATCAGATGATACCCAACTTATTTCTCAACAGGTGCAATTAAATTTCTACTACATCTTACTCCTCGTAGTCTATCAACAAAGCGAATTTTTACATAAAAATGTAAAAGAATTTGTCAAATGTATTGCATTTATAAAAATGTTTATAATCTTACAGAAAATATTTTTATAATTGTATTATTCATATATGTATATGATTTAATGTCAAATTATTAGATATGAATGGACTCCATAAAATATTCGTCTACTTCCATCATATTGATCAACAGGCCCACGGCTCATCTTATCATTATTTACGCTTCCAAATCCAACATATAGGTCAAACTTTTTTTGACTTGTTGTTTAGTCTCATCGGGTAAGGTAGCAATATATCTGACCAATCTTTTATTATCTATAACTCTGATTTGGTCGATGAGAATATCCGAATCTACAAAAATGTCTAAATCGGTTGGCGTCAATCTTATTCTTAAAAACTTAGTACCTTTGGTAAGGTTTGTTGTTAATGGACAAATAATGGTCGACTTATGGCCTTCAGATGTGACAAAACTATTTTGCACTATTAACACAGGTCTTATTTTTGCCAGGTTCTGTGCCATAGCTTGGTTCAAGGTTGGCTAACCATATGTCAAATTGTTTCATAATCATCATCTAAAGCTTCGAACTCTTCCAATACCTCCATGCTACTTTCCTAGATCAATTTAATCTCCTTCCTTATTTGTGTTTCCATTTCTGCTCTTTTTTGCGCTTTGATATAGGCTACTATTGCGTCATTGATGTATTTATTTCTGGAAATACCTAGTTTGCTGACCAATTTTTCTATGTCTTGAAGCAGATTTTCATCCATTTTAAGTGATATTAATTTAGTCATACTATTTATATATTCATTTGGTAATACCTTATTAACATACCTTTTGGTGTATTTAGTTCTTTTTCATTGGAAATTACATACTTCCCGTGCGTCCGCCATCTACAGCTATGCTCACACCGGTAATATATGAAGCGGCAGGGCTGGCAAAAAAAGCTACAGCAAACGCTATTTCTTCCGGTTGTCCAAATCTTCCCATGGGAATTTCGGCTTTCATTTCTTCAGTGACTTTTTCTTTGCTGGTTTGTGTTTTATCCGCTTTGTTGTCTATTATTTCACCTAGTCTATCTGTAGCTGTGGCGCCAGGGAGCACATTGTTGACTGTAATTCCGAAAGGTGCCAATTCGTTGGATAATGTTTTGGCCCATGAAGCTACGGCTCCTCTAGTGGTATTGCTTACGCCAAGTCCTTTGAGCGGAATCTTTACTGAGGTAGAAATAATATTGATGATACGCCCGTAGCCGCTTTTTTTCATGCCGGGTACTACGAGACCAGCAAGAATGTGATTGGTGATCAAATGATTGTGGTAGGCAGCAATAAAATCTTCAGCACTTGCTATCAATATAGCGCCACTTGGTGGTCCTCCGGTATTATTTATCAGAATATGTATGGTCCTTGAAGCGACCAATGTTTTGATTTTTTTTTGTAATCCATCATGATCTGAGGTGTCAGCAACAATGAAACTATGGTGTTGCCCATCTGTTAGTTCAAGTTCCTTGACTGTATCCATAAGTTGATCGGCATTTCTGGCTAGTAATATTACATTGGCCCCAAGTTTTGATAAAGCTATAGCAGAAGCTTTGCCGATTCCTTTGGAGCTGCCACAGACAAGCGCATTTTTACCTGATAAATTGATGTTCATATGTACAATTTTTAAAATATCGAAAAGTCTATTTTACAAACACAAAAGTACACCATTTATTTTGCTGTTGTCAGTTACGGGTTTCAAATGCAAAATAGAAAAATGCTGAAATTGTAAATAGTAATTATGATACTACAAACTTTAAATTTCAATAGAAAATTTTCTCTTCATCTTTTACATTATTGGCATTCCTTGCAAGTAAGTATTTTATAATTTCCATTGATAAAAGGTCTCCTATATGTTACCAGCATGATTTGATCAGCATCAATTGTAGGTTTGCAAAAATACTTACCGATAGCTTTATGCACCCTTAAAGCAGGATAAACGGGTACTTTCAATTCATCAAAAGCCCATTTTTCCACATCTATCACCTTACCATCATCTATAATATTTTCTGATACAAAATACGCGCTCAATCTCGGATTAATCTCGTTCAGTGCTTTTTGTCGTAAACCTACATACATATGAGAAATACGCTCTGTATACAAATTGAATGAAAGATATGCGTCCCATTTATTTTTTAAATTCAATGAAGGCATAATCCATACAAGAATGAGCAGTCCGATGGTACTTTTTCTTAAAAGTGATGAACTATCAGGTATTAGTTGAAGTGTTTGATCATTATTCCAACCACTCAGATATACCACGGCGATCATACAAATATTCCATGGAAGAATCGTATAATTTGGGTTACCTACGATCACCCATACAATGATCTGAAGATGCATTATGATGGCACCTATTACTGCAATGTTACGAGTTTTGGAAAAAACTAAACCAATACCTATAAAAGTTTCGAGACTGGCGAAAAGTAAGCCCCACTCCCGCACTTTCAAAAGATAGTGCCCATCATTAAGATTGAACAAACTTTTTAACATATAGGGGTAGACTATGTCAATAAAAGAAGGAGTAAATTTATTCAAACCGCTCCAAACATAAATACCGATTAATAGAATTAGGAAGTAATTAAGTATGAAGCTATCGTGTTTATTAACATTTTTATCCTTACTTTTTATAGTCACCAAACACATAGGGAATAGTATAAGAACATAGATATATACCCAAGGCTGCAACCGCATTTGGTCACATAGTACTGCAAATATTATCAAGCAAAGCAGCACCGTTGTCCATATTTTTTTCAAGTATAAAATATTGATTATTAATATCAAACACAATAATATGGTAATGATCCAATGAATACTTTCTGTAAATTTCAAATATTGAAAGACAGGTATATGTGGGAAAATTCTCTCGCCTGCCCACAGGGGTAACGACACAACTAAACCCAGTAGAAAACAGAAACAAACAAATAAATGGATCCATCGGATTCGCATAGTAGCATCATGTATGAAATATTTATACATAAATTTCAAAATTTATTATTTTCTAGAAATTTTCTAATATGCGATGGATGTACTTTAAATAAATTTGGAATGGATGTTAATAAAAATAAATATTTTCATTATCTTTTTAATTGAAATCCTTAAATAACGCAAATAAACAGCTTTTTTGTAGTGGTTACTAATTTTTGTAAAAAATTGATATGCTTAAACATGGAAAGCAATACCAAATATCTATTCTTTCCAGTTGGACGCATTTATTACCTGAGATCCAACAAAGTACAAATTTATATTTTTTCTGTTTGAATTTGAAAAATCGGATGATATTGTATAAAAATCCAAAATTACAATAGTTATGTTATTATTGGCTTTAACTATTTTCAATTTCTGAATGAGATGGATTCCTGTTAGAAACCATGACTGTTATTGAAAAGAAATATGAAATCACTCTGAATAGGGTAGAAACAAAAAAAAATGATGTACTATCTCATACACACTAAGACAAGCTTTATTTGACATAACTAAAAATCTTTGTACTTTTACATCTGAAATTAAAGCCAAACCCATTGAATCCTATAGATAGTAAATTGCTTTTTGATGTAGCAAAACCCCGTGGCAAATATCCACATGTAAAGATTGCAGGGCCCTTTATATTTGTTTCTGGCACGAGCAGCAGAAGAGTAGATAATTCATTTGAAGGAGCAATAGTTGATGAGATGGGTACTACTCAGCTCGACATCAGAAAACAAACAAAAGCTGTGATTGAAAATATTAAGGCTATTTTGGGCAGTGTGGGAGCAGATTTGACCAATATAGTAGACGTGACCACTTTTTTAGTCAATATGAATGATTTTGGTGGATACAATGATGTGTATGGTGAGTATTTTGACTATAACGGACCGGCGAGAACTACTGTGGCAGTTCACCAGCTACCACATCCGCATTTACTAATAGAGATCAAAGTTACCGCTTACATTCCACCATCTAAATCCTGAATCCCTTATGAAACCTGAAAATAAATACTCATCCATCCATTACAACGCTTACCTTCAGGTAGATAAAATAACTTCGGCTCAAAATCTGAGAAGTGATGAAATGGGACTGCATGCCCACGATGAAATGCTATTTATCATTACCCATCAAGTATATGAATTGTGGTTTAAGCAAATCAATTTTGAGTTAAAGTCTGTGGTCCATGACTTCAGCGCGAGGCAGGTCAATGAAAAAAATGTTGGAATAGCCGTTTCCCGGCTTAACAGGGTGATTGAAATAATGAAGTTGCTCATTCAACAGATAAGTGTGATGGAAACCATGACACCATTGGATTTTCTGGATTTCAGAAATTATCTTTTTCCTGCATCAGGGTTCCAAAGTTTTCAGTTCAGAGAGATGGAAGTAATGTTGGGATTAAAAGAAAACAGAAGGACTACCTATAATAATAAACCATATCACTGCGTTTTTGCAAGTGATAAAAAGGAAGCTCTCGAAGGTCTCGAAAAGGGTAATTCACTGTTTGACCTGATCGAGGATTGGCTGGAAAGAACACCTTTTTTGGAATTTGGTGATTTTAATTTTGTGGCAGAATACCACAAAGCAGTGCGAAGTATGTTGGATAAAGAAAAGACAGCCATCATGGTGTCAGACATTTTATCTGATGAATCCAAACAAATGAGGTTGACTATGCTGGGCGACACCAATACTTATTTTGCCAATATTATGGATGAAAATAGGCACAATGAGCTAATAAAATCAGGTCATCTTACTTTGTCCTATAAAGCTACACTCGCCGCATTATTTATACATTTGTATAGAGATGAACCCATATTGCATATTCCATTTCAACTTTTATCCCGATTGGTAGAAATAGATGATCATCTCACTACTTGGCGGTACAGACATGCACAGATGGTCATGCGGATGCTGGGCAAAAAGGTCGGGACAGGTGGCTCTTCAGGACACGAGTATTTGGCGACTACTGCTGCCAACCATCATATTTTTGCTGATTTTCATAATGTAAGCACATTGTTGATACCTAGATCTGAATTGCCTCAATTGCCGGTTCATTTCAGAAGAAATCTTGGGTTTTATTTTTCAGCGGTAAATGAATAGATATGGTTAAGCTCACAAATTATATAGGTGGAAAAAAAGTTGAGCCGGTTTCAGGCCATTATCTTAATAACTTCGAGCCGGCTACTGGAAAAGTATATAGCTTGATTCCAGACTCAGATCACAGCGATGTTGGTAGGGCAGTGGAAGCAGCAAGAAATGCATTTGCAGCTTGGTCGTCACTGACCAATGAAGAAAGGGCTGCATGGTTGTTAAAATTAGCGGATAAAATAGAAGAGCGACTCGAAGAGTTTGCTGAGGCAGAAAGCAAAGACAATGGTAAGCCGATAACACTTGCCAAAACGATGGACATACCCAGGGCTGTATCAAATTTTAAATTTTTTGCATACGCCATTACCCAGTTTCATTCCGAATCTCACCATATGGAAGGGATTGGTCTCAACTATACCTTAAGACAGGCCATCGGCGTGGTAGGATGTATTTCTCCTTGGAATCTACCCTTATATCTGCTCACCTGGAAGATAGCACCGGCGCTGGCAGCGGGAAATACTGTAGTTGCGAAGCCATCAGAAATTACACCATATACCGCATATTTATTATCAAAAGTATGTCAGGAAATAAATTTTCCTGCTGGCGTTCTCAATTTTGTACATGGTCTTGGTCCAAAAGTAGGGGAGGCTATCTGTGCACATCCCGATGTCAAGGCTATTTCGTTTACAGGAGGTACATCTACGGGCAAAAGGATCGCATCTGTAGCTGCACCAATGTTTAAAAAATTGTCGTTGGAACTTGGCGGTAAAAACCCAAACATCATTTTTGCAGACTGTGATTATGATGATATGCTGGCAACCACGGTCAGGTCTTCGTTTGCCAATCAAGGACAGATTTGCCTTTGTGGCTCAAGGATTTTTGTAGAGAGACCATTGTATGAAAAATTTAAAACTGATTTCATAGCGAAAGTATCTAAACTACAGATTGGGGATCCAATGGATGTTCAAACAAAAACAGGTGCTCTAGTCTCAGAAGCACACATGAATAAGGTATTGTCTTACATAGAATTGGCCAAAACAGAAGGTGGAAATGTCATCGCAGGTGGTGAAAGAGTATTTTTGTCAGGTCGTTGTTCGGAAGGATGGTTTATCAAACCTACGGTTATAGAAGGTCTCCCTTATAATTGTCGTACCAATCAGGAAGAAATATTCGGACCCGTAGTCACCATCATGCCTTTTGAGACAGAAGAAGAAGTACTGATGTATGCCAATAGCACTGATTATGGTCTAGCAGCTACTTTATGGACACAAAATCTCTCCAGAGCACATCGTATGGCAGAAAAATTAGCTTGTGGCATTGTATGGATAAATTGTTGGCTGGTGCGTGATCTCAGGACTCCTTTCGGTGGTGTAAAAAATAGTGGAGTAGGTCGTGAAGGAGGGATGGAAGCCTTACATTTTTTTACAGAAGCCAAGAATATTTGCCTAAGTTATTGAATTCTTAATACATAGTTATATCTTTGTTAAACTAAATGTCTGAGTAACTTTAGTGAATGTGAACTCGTTGACATCGAGACATTAAATTTATTATTTTAACCAATTAAAAACAAAACATGAAAACCAGTTTTATTTTATTCTTTTCGGCATTCTTTTTTATTAGCAATGCAAATGCACAACAAGTCTACACTTGGGATGAATATGGCATCTCATTTACTTTGGCAGATGATTTTAAAGAAACCGTCAATAATATTGATGAATTTTCTGCTGTTGGTGATGGCATGGAATTGGCCATTATCCCATTTAAAGACGAAACCATTGATGACACGGATATCAATGCCTACACGATGTCAATTGCGGCATCTTTGAAATTGCAGAGAGTGGATGATATCAGCGTCATAGACATCAATGGATTTAAAGGCGGATATGCAGAAGGGGCACTGGATGGTGCCAGGATTTTTATTATGGGCTTAATCGATCCTACATCTGAGACAAATTTTTTCGTGATTATCACTTTTCTGGATAACGATGAAAATGCATCAGCGGAAGCAGTTAATATTTGTACCAGCATCAAAAAAATATAATTTTATATATTTAATGAAAATGCATAACTTTGATTTTTAAAAAACAATTATCACCAATTAAACAAACAACAATGAAACAATTTTTTCTTTTATTTGCAATGGTTGCATTTATGCAAAATCTAACTTCTCAGCAAAACTACACATGGGATGAGTATGGTCTTTCTTTTTCACTTGCGGATGACTTTAAAGAAGAGGTAAATAACGCTGAAGAATTTTCTGCTAATGGCGACGGCATGAATATGGCCATTATTCCGTTCAAAGATGCAGATTTTGATGACGAAGATATCACCGCTTTTACACTGGCAATTGCAGCTTCTTTGGATCTTGGTCGTGTAGATGATGTAAATACTATCGACATTAATGGTTTTAAGGGAGGGTATGCAGAAGGAGAGAAAGATGGAGCCAAAATATTTATAATGGGTCTTATCGACCCTGATTCTGATACCAATTTTTTTGTTTTGATTACATTTCTGGATCAGGATGAAAACGCTACACAAGAAGCAATAAACATTTGTCAGAGCATACATAAAATGTAGGCTGAATACTTTTCAAAATAAAAAAGCCCCGCTTTCTTTTAAGCGGAGCTTTTCAAACATTTCGATATTATTCTTTATTACTAATATAAATCACTTTCTGTAATGCAAATGTAAAGTGTTGGCTATACTAAATAAAATTAATAATCTTATGCTGATATAAGATTTACTTATGAACATACAAATTGCCCAACTGAAGTACTTCCTTGCTTTAGCTTCTACAAAAAATTATAGCACTGCCGCTGAACAATGTAATGTTTCGCAGCCTGCATTAAGTATGGCCATCAGGAAAATGGAAGAAGAACTCGATCTAGTTTTAATTGACAGAAAAAGCAATCCTATTTCGCTCACTGAAAAGGGAGAACTGATTGCTTCACAAGCCATTAAAATAATGGAAGAAATGTCTATCATGGGAAAACTTGCGTCTGAACTGCACATGGACAAACTGAATGGTTCGCTAAGATTGAGTATAATCCCCACATTGGCACCATATATTATTCCTCTCTTTATTCAAAAATTTGCACTTCAATATCCGGAAATTGAACTGATTATCGAAGAAGAAACCACAAAATCTATTATACAGAAACTAAAAGCTTCTGAGACAGATGTAGGATTGTTGGTGACTCCCCTAGATGAAAAATCTATGGTTACCCATCCTTTATTTTATGAAGAATTTTTTGTATTTTCTCATGAAAAAATAGATAAGGCATTTATTCTTCCTGAAGATATTGATTTCAGACATTTATGGCTACTAGAAGAAGGACACTGTATGCGACATCAGATGATGAAGCTATGCGAATTAAGAAATCTGGAAAACAGCAAAATTAAGTATAATGCAGGCAGCATAGAGTCACTAATAAATATTACAGAAGCCAGCGGGGGTATGACTATCATCCCTGAGCTAGCCACCTGGAATCTTGCACCGGAAAGAAAAGAAAGAGTTATTCCATTTTATGAACCTACACCCGTCAGAGAAGTTAGTATTATTCATCATAAGTTTACCACAAAACTTCGATTGATCAATGCGTTGTCCCAAATTATTTCCAGTGTCATTCCTTCGTATATGAAAATAAAGGATACTTACCAACGCATAGATATCAGTCCAATATAAGGAATACTATTCCTTAAACCATCCTGAATACATGATATAATTGTTGGCGATGCGATCTATCTCTCCCGATATCAATTCCTGACTTATATCTTTTACTTTTTTTGCAGGGACACCGGCATAAATCGTACCAGCTTCCACATGTGTATTTTGTGTTACGACCGCACCTGCGGCTATAATTGAATTGCTTTCCACCACACAATTATCCATAACGATTGCGCCCATGCCTATGAGCACATTGTCATGAATGGTGCAGCCGTGTACAATGGCATTATGACCTATGGATACATTATTGCCTATAATCGTGGGATGTTTCTGATAGGTACAATGGATTATAGCCCCATCCTGAATATTAACTTTGTTCCCTATTTTAATGTAGTGAACATCTCCCCTGACCACGGCATTAAACCAAACACTACATTGATCTCCCAGTATAACATCGCCAACGATGGTTGCATTTTCTGCAATATAACAATCTTTGCCTATTTCAGGAGATATGCCTTTGACTGATTTAATCAACATATGTTGTATAGATTTTGTATTCGTTACTATTTAATGAAGGATGAATGGATACTTTTTATAATCTGATTTCCGATTTCAGGACGTATATTCAATTCGCTTAATTTACTGTTATTTCTAGTGGGATATACTCTATTGGATAGAAAGACATATACCAGATTATATTTTGGGTCCACCCAGGTAAATGTACCCGTATAACCTGCATGTCCAAAACTAAGATCTGAAGAAAGTGATGGTGCATTTTTGATGGATGGATCAAAATCTTTTTTATCAAAACCAATGCCTCTTCTGTTATTTTCTTCAGGAAACTGATAACTCGTGCATAGATCAATGATATCAGGACGAATAAACTGTACACCACCATAACTACCTTTTTGCAAGTACATTTGCATAAGCTTGGTCAAATCATTGGCGTTACCGAAGAGCCCTGCATGACCAGAAATCCCACCCAGCATGGCTGCTCCTTCATCATGTACATATCCGTGAAGTAAATTTTGTCGGAATATGCTGTCATACTCAGTAGGAACAATCTTTTCAATACCAATTTTATCAAGCGGATTAAATGTCAAAGAATTGGCCCCTATGCTATGGTAAGTTTTATCCAAATATTGATCAAAGTATTGACCGGTAATTTGCCTTATCATGTCAGGATACAGATAATAATGTAAATCACTGTACACATATCCTTGTCTGGTATTGATTGGAGATGTGGCAATTTGATTAAAAATTACCTGTTTGTAATGATGGTTTAGAAACATATTTTTATCCACTTGTATGTTATGTTCTTTTGTTTTTATGGGTGAAAAAATGTTAGGCTTCCATGTTCTAGTTTCAGCCGTAAGCATCCTGGTCCATAATCCCTTATTGTTTTCAAGAGACGCTAAGTACATGATCTCTTTTGTAGTTTTTTTTCCAAAAAGACGCTTAAAAAATCCAGGTTTCTTCAAGATAACAATACACTCCTTTTCGAAATCAGGATGAATGGATAATGCTTTTTGCATAGTCGCAATAGTGTCAATGGCATCTTTCCAAAACGGAATCCAAGCCTTAAGTCCTGCTCTGTGCGTTAGAAGATCCCTCATGATGAGATGTTTCTTATCTGTTTTATTAAAAGCCGGGAAATAATCACCCAATCGCCCATCCAATGAAAACTTACCTTCACTCATCAATTGCATGATTGCCAAAGTGGATGTACTTATTTTGGTCACTGAAGCCAGGTCATACACATCATCTGTCAATACTTTTCCCTTTATTATGATGTCATTCGTTATTGGCCTCAGCGTAGTGGTAAGGGCAGCTGGGTTATCCATGGCATCATCAATAAAGCTGTACGTGTTGCTTTCTGGATTTAAATGCATACTTCTATTGCTATCTGCATGTTCATACGTATGATAGCCGTATGCTTTTTTAAATATTACTTTGCCATCTTTAGCTACTTGTACTACTCCTCCGGGGAAAGCTTTTTCCATCAAGCCAAGTTGCATCAATGAATCAATCCCATGGGTTAAGATTGCTCTATCGATTCCGACCAACTCAGGTACTCCGTATGTAAGGCGGTCCAGCTTTTTCCAACTGACATGCATATTCAGTTTAAAATCTTCATTTATTAAAATGGGTAATTTTCCTTCAGGTGTCAAAGCGCCAAAAATGATTTGGGCAGTAGCATTTTCTGTATATTTATTCTGTTGATAACTCATCATAAGACTCTTACATAAAGCCAGCTCCGGTATTTTACTCAAGATAAAAGGGTTGCCTAAAATAGAAAGGATCACATTGTCTTTTAAAGCAAGGTCAGCTATCATTTTTGTATTTGCAGGCGTCAGGCCATATTTTTTACTGGCACGTATATCAATCAAATGTACCGAAGCAAATACGATGTCATATTTTGACAGCGAGGACATGACTGAAGATATCAACGAATCATTGGCATTTTTTGGTATGTGATAATAATCGGTGGAAATATAATTATTTATCATTTTGTAGAATTCTGAAGTACCCTCGGATTCTATGGATAAAACAGCCATTTTTTTTGATAGGTCTATTACGGGTAAGAGATTATTATCATTCTTCAGGCAAGTGATACTTTTTTCAGCCAGTTCATGATTTAGGACATCCGATTCGATACTGTTCAGATCTTCGACAAGACGAGTTATGATTACAGGTTTGTATCGATCTAAGCCTACCCAAGATTTAGCTTTAAGTATTTTTTTTACTTTAAAATTGAGAACATCTACAGATATCCGACCCTGTAATACAGCTTCTTTAATGGCAGCAACTGTGCCGGAAACATCCATAAATGTCTCCAAAATATCATTGCCGGCTAGCAGCGCCCTTACCATGGCTTCACCTTTAGGGTAATTTTTTACAGCTCCCTGCATTTCCATAGCATCTGTAAAGATAAGCCCCTGAAATTTTAGTTCATCCCTAAGCAGTTTAAAGATAATCTTATCAGAGAAAGTGGAAGCAAGTCCTTTGACAGGTTCAAGAGAAGGTATTTCGAGATGTGCAGTCATGATACCGGACAACCCATTGTTTATCAGTTTCTTGAAAGGGAATAATTCCACATCTTCCAGTCTTTTTTTATCGTGTGGGATGACAGGAAGATCATGGTGTGAATCCACATCTGTGTCTCCATGTCCTGGAAAATGTTTTGCGGTGCATAAGAGCTTTTGACTTTGCATACCTTTCATATATGCCAGTCCTCGTGCAGTCACTTTATCTCTATCCGATCCAAAAGATCTGAAATTAATGACAGGATTGTTTGGGTTGTTATTTACATCGACGACCGGGGCATAATTGATATGCACCCCTATCCGCTTGCACTGCCTAGCTATTTCAACACCCATTGATTCTATCAAATGATCATTACCGGTGATAGCACCTAGAGAAACAGCGTATGGGAATCTGTCTGTACTGTCCAGCCGCATCCCGACGCCCCACTCAAAATCCTGCCCTATTAGCATGGGTGTTTTAGATATAGACTGAAGCTCATTGGTAAGTGTGGCCTGTGCTGTAGGATTTGAAGCAAAAAACACAATTCCACCTATTTTATAATCATTGACCCATTTTTTTAATGTATCCACGTCGTGAGGTTTGCCCGAATAATTACCTCTAGGCATCAGCAGCTGACCGATCTTTTCTTCAAGCGTAAGGCTATTAAATATGGAGTCTACCCAACGCTCATTATAATCGGTTAAGAATGCTGGTATAGTGGATTGGGCTACCGAAATATAAGACGATAGGACTAAAATCAGAAGTATAGTATATCTACCCATCTTTTTCTTTTCTTTAATGATATAAACTTAGACAAATAAATTAGAATGATAAACTCATTTGTGAATCGGTTGAATTATAATTATAAAGTATGATCATATTGTGCATTACTAAGCTTATTTTTATTTTTACTCAGTAATTCTCTAATGACTTTTGATTCATCTTCGCTTCTTTGTTTTGATTTTCTCGATGAAAGTTTCTCCAACTTTTCCTTTTCCCTATACTTTTGAAGTTCAACTTTCCCCATTTTTTTAGTAACCTTTTGGGATTCAAAATCCTGAATTCTGACCAATTCATTATTTTCAGGATCAACATAAAATTCCATATACCGAAAATTTTTAGTCCAATGAGAATATAATTCTTCATTGTTTGTTGGGATAAATGTGTTGCTCTTTAGATTCCAAATTTGGCCATTTAAAATTTCAACTTTATCCGCTACATACCAAAAAACGCAATGCTTATAATCTTGCAATTTAGTTGGAATTCTTTCTAGTATCTCAGAGTAAACGATATCCCAATTTTTACCAACTTGAGTTCTTAAATATCGCCCTAGTAAGTCTGTTTTTATTTTCCCATTATAAAATTCAAAATTTTTGCTCATCGATTCTCGATCTGGCAAATCTTCGATGCTACTTTTTGATTTTGAGTTACGGGTATCAGAGTAGTTAAACGATCCAACCCTTTCACGTTCACTTCCTGAAGTTTTTAATCGTGAAACTAACGACTTCTTTGATGCTCTGTTTTTATTTTTTTCGCTCATTTCTTTTGTTATATGACCAGTAATCATACCATTAAGCTCCGGCTATTATTTTAATATATTTTTGTTACTTAACTATGAAATCAGATAGCCACCATCTGCTGTAAATTCCATACCAGTACAATATCCCGATGCATCGGAAGCAAGAAATACAGCCAGACCTGCCATTTCGTCGGGGTGCGCCATTCTGTGTAGTGGGATTTTTTCATTCCAATGATCAAGTACTTCCTTATTGCTCCATAGCGCAGAACTAAATTTAGTTTTCACCAGACCGGGGCAGATGACATTGGATCGTACTTTATGTACTCCCCACTCTTTTGCCTGTGCCTTGGCAAGCATTATGAGCGCTGCTTTATTTATACTATATATGCTTAATCCAGGACTTGGTCTGAACCCTTCTACCGAGCTGATATGAATGACCGAACCTCCTTCTCTTTGTTTCATAAATGGGAGACACAAATTGGATAATGTAAAAGCAGCTTTAACATTTATCGACATCATTTTATCAAACAACTCACTGCTCATGTCTTCAATGGGAGCGTATACTGGATTAGTAGCGGCATTGTTGATCAAAATATCTACTCCGCCAAAATGGCTTTTTGTTTTTTCAACCAATGATTGTAATTGATTTTCATCCCCTACATGACAAGCGATGGGCAACACTTCATAACCATCTTTGATAAAACTGTTTGCCACTTCATCAATGCTTTCCTGAGTTCTACTTGTGATGACCACTTTGGCACCAAACTCGGCTAAACCTCTTGCCATACTCTCTCCAATACCTCTGCTTGCTCCAGTTACAATGGCAACTTTACCATCCAAATCAAAAAGTTGCTTTATTCTTGTCTCTCCCATTATCTTACCAAAAATTTGATCGATCTGGTAAAAGTATTGTACTGGTCTCTCAAAGTGAGTATATAATTTCCTTTAGGTATGGAAGATGTATTAATTTGTCTAGCTTCATCATTTTGTATCGTAGCAGTTTCAAAATACACTATTTTGCCTTGTAAATCTGAAACGGTAATAAAATATTTACCTGCCTGCAAATCTGATGTCGTGAAAGTTAATATATCGGAAACAGGATTGGGGTATACTGTAAAAACGGGAGATGTTATATCTTTAGTAGATGAAATCACGCCACCCAGATCTGCAAATGTGACAGATTGGAGTTCGTTATTTGTACTATATTCAGCAGAAACCAGAATTTCTTTTTTTGTATTGCTGATGAAATTGTAAATTATTGTGGTGTCTTGGCCCAGAAAATCTCCAAATCCACCTGGAATATTTCCTCCCAAAAAAGGTAGTGGATCAATCCATACTCCCAGGATTTTAATGAAAAGTTGAGTTTGTGAAATACTTTCTACTTTTTCGCGCAATACATCAAAACTTTTTCCTTGAAGTTTAAGGTTTCCGTATGCATCTGTGAGTCCTTTGATAGTGTTAGAAAACTGAACTCTTATACTATCTGGTTTAAAAGGCAGTCCAGCTAATATGGTATCAGGGATTATATTTGAACTGATATCAATTCTGAATTCTCCTGTAGTGGATGTGGTGTTTATAAATTCCAATGGAGCGATTCTTAACACCGGTCGTTTGCTGTATTTTATTACCAGGGGAGCATCAAAAAACTGGTTTGCTCCTCCGAATCCCAATCCTTCCAGCTTGGTAACAGATGATTTTAAGTAAATTTCCTGCCCATCAGAAAGCAGCATCATGGTGGCTTCAGGAAATGCCGACGCATCCTTACCTACTGCCGGGTTCAGATATATTTCCTGTTGTTTTATTCCCTCATTCAGAATACTAAAATCCCAGGTTTTTGGACCACCAGTAGTACCCATGGCCAGGGTGCCTGCAAAATCTAATGATACAGCGGTTTTTAGTGTATCACCTACCTTTGGGAAAGTAGCGTTTGTAATGGTAATCTGTGCACTAACATTAAAAATGTACAGTGAAATTAAGAATTGAAAAATTATACTTTTCATGCGCTTTAAAATTTTATTTTTAGGTGTTAATCTATATATTCTACTTTTCTAAGAAATTTTAGCCCAACTTTCAGCTCGATAGAAAGGTTTCTGACTTGTCTTAGTCCCAGATTAACAGGCTGGCTGGTCCATGGATCTATGACATTAAATATTGGTTGTTGTTCATATTGAAAGGACAGATCGGGCTGAAGCAAAAATTCAACAAACACATTACTTAGCTCAGACATTTTCATTTCAAATCCTCCGCCTGCAGTAACACCGTAATTAAATTTGCGTACAAATTCATTGATTGGATAGTACAAGCTGCCGAAATTGATGTAATCATCTAAATTTGTACCTACAGTATATTCTCCGCGAATGCCAAGTATAAAATAAGGATCAAGCTCTTTATCAAGATTGAGTGATTTTTTTGCCCCGAGCTCTAGCACTATATTTCTAAATTTAAATCCCTGTTGCTCTGTGAATGTATTATTAAAGCTAAAAAACCTAAACGAACTCCCTCTAGTATGATAGCCAACCTGTGCATACAATGTTCCTTTGTTATATTCATCATAAGACTCTATGAAGATGTCGCCATTTAATGAAAAGAGTGGGTCTCTATTTACACTTCCGGAAAAACTTCCATTACCCCAGCTTTGGAAATTCATAGCAGCACCGCCTTTTGCACCAAACCAAAAACTTTGTGAAAAGCCTTGATTGACAAAAAATAGTAGGGTCACCAAAAGACCAAATAAACAACTAATTTTATTTTTTAACATCCATCAAAAATTAATTGGTCAAAAATACGACAAAATATCAATGTATGGTAAATTTGTGTGATAAAGGAAATTAAACCTTTTTATTTGAAAGTTGTTTGAACCACACTAAGTAATATTTTTAAAATTTCGATATTTCAAATGGTCGCATATTCTATCAAAGATCTGGAAAGTTTGTCAGGCGTAAAAGCCCATACACTCAGAATTTGGGAGAAGCGATATGGTATCATAAAACCCAGCCGTACAGATACAAATATCAGATATTACATGGATTGTGATCTTCAGAAAATCCTTAATATCACCCTATTAAACAGGAAGGGATATAAAATTTCTAAGATTGCCGGAATGCCGAATGACGAAATCAGGCAGAAAGTAGCTGAGTTAACTGAAGTAGGTGCGGTGTTTGAATATCAATTGGATGCACTTATGTTATCTATGTTTGAACTTGACGAGACAAAATTTAATATAATTCTTGATCATCAGATTTCTTTCAAAGGATTTGAAGAGACCATGAATGATATTGTATATCCACTTTTGGATAAACTAAGTGTCATGTGGATAGCCGGATCCGTAAAGGGTGTGCATGAAAATTTCGTGAGTAACATTATTAGACGAAAAACTATCGTTGAAATAGACAAATTGAATAAAAATGAAAGTTTACCTGGTTTCAAATGCTTAATTTTTCTACCTGAAAACGAATCTCATGAACTTAGTTTACTTTTTTTACAGTATATATTAGTAAAAAATAGAGCTAAAGTTATCAATCTTGGTACCGGAGTTCCATTGATTGATGTTCTGGAAGGTAAAAATATTTTTAATGCAAAATACATTTTTACTATTTTTAATGACAGCTTTTCAGAAGCCCCACTGCAACCATACATTGACGAGCTGGCTAAAAATGCTCAAGAAGCTACCATATTGATCTCTGGTTTCCAAACTGCAAGTCAGCAATTGAATCTTCCTTCCAATGTTCAGATATTAAATAGTATTGAACAAATAAAATCTTTCATCCAGAATGAAACAGCTGTAATTAACTAATTATTGTGAATTATTAATACTTATTTAGAAACATAATATGTTTTTCACTCGTTAAATATGCTGAATATTTTGAGTATTCATTTGTTAAAACAAATTTGTTAATTGATTAAATTTAAAGAATGAAAGTTTTATTTAATGTTGCCATGATGGCATTTTTGGTTGTTTTTGTTTTTTCATGTAAAGATAAAACTGTTGATACTGCTGGAGAAATAGCTGTAACAGAAGGTCAAAAATATGAAGTAGGCCCTGGTATGGCAAAAATAATGTGGGAAGCTACAAAACCAACAGGAAACCACAATGGAACCATCAATACTTCTGATGGACAGATTTTTATTAAGGATGGAAAAATTACTGGCGGTAATTTTACCATTGACATGACTTCAATCACTGTTTTGGATTTGGAAGGAGATGACAAGGCAAGTCTTGAAGCACACCTTAAAGGAACAGAATCAGAAGGTGCCGAGGACTTTTTTAATACATCCAAGTTTCCTACCGGCAAATTTGAAATCACATCTGTAGTCGATTCTACTTTCGAAAATGGTTCGAACACCTTGGTAAAAGGAAATCTTACCCTTCTTGATGTAACTAAAGAAATTTCTGTACCATTGATTGTCAATGTATTGGATTCGACTGTAACTGTTGTAAGTCAAGGTTTTAGCATAAACAGAACTGACTGGGGCATCATTTACAAATCAAAAAATATTTTCAAAGAATTGGGTGATAAATTTATCAATGACGAGATTGTATTAAATTTAAAACTCGAAGCTAATGCAGTTCCGGTCGAAGAAAAAAAATAAATTTTCAGACTCATTGACATTCGATAAAATTCTATAAAATATCATATCATTAAGCCCTTGTGTAGTCAAATTACAAGGGCTTTTTTATCTTTATGCAAAATTAATATTATGGCTCTTACAGAATCCAATATGCCGGGTTTAGGAATGAAGGCACCCAATTTCACATTGCCTGATTCAGTTTCAGGACATTTGATGACGTTTAACGATATCAAGGGAATAAAAGGCACAGTTGTTTTGTTTTTATGCAATCACTGTCCTTATGTCATTCATGTCAATGCAGAGCTGGTGCGAATAGCCAGAGAGTACAAGTCTGCCGGCATTGGCTTTGTGGCGATCAGCAGCAATGATGCGGTCAATTATCCTGACGATGCACCGGATAAAATGAGATTGGTGGCAATGGTATTACAATATCCTTTTGCCTATTTATATGATGAAGATCAAAACACTGCAAAAGCATACGATGCTGCATGTACTCCGGATATTTATGTATTTGATTCAGATGATAGACTATATTACAGAGGTAGACTGGATGAATCAAGGCCGGGCAATGATAAACCAATAACAGGTAAGGATCTCCGACTTGCCCTTGATCTGATGATATTAAGTAAAGCACCCCTAAAAAAACAATATCCCGGTGCAGGATGTAATATTAAGTGGAAAAAATAGGTGTTTTCCATTTTTACAATGCAAATCCAATAAAATTTTGGGAAATACCCGAAAAAATGACCTTCATATGTGTACATAGAAGGTAGGACTTTATAAGAAAGTAATGGTAAATCTCAAAATGTTTACTTTAGAAGTTCGGCAGTCATCTTTTTAATTCTGGCTTCCAGTTTTTCTGAAGTAAGTTTTTCGCGGAGTCGATCCACAATAATAGGAAATGAAAAAGGAGTAGCTTTTATCGGACGACTGATCAGAATGTGGCTATCAATTATTTTTTTTAGTGACTTACGCATCCTTGACTCTTCAAGCTGGAAAGTCATGACTTCATCATAAGTCTGAAGGTAGAGTAAATTGTTTGGCTCATATTCTTTGAAAACTTCAAAAATTAACTGACTGGATGCCTGAAGATGTCTTTCTTTTTTTTGTTTTCCGGGGAAGCCTGTAAATATAAGGCCTGAAATTCTTGCTATGTCTCGGAATTTCCTTTTTGCCATCTCTACATTATTAATACTGGAAAGTATATCTGATGCCAGATCTTTTGTGGTAAAAAGATCCTTGTTGATGAGCCTATCTACATCTATGGCCTGGTCTGAAAGTAATTCAAAACCAAGATCATTCATAGCTATTGAAAAACTGATCGGTTGGGTCATCGAAAGCCTTTTTGCAATTAATGCTGCCATACCTTCATGGACATTGCGACCTTCAAAAGGGTACATCAGGAGATGAAAACCATCTTTACTTTCAAAATACTCTACCAAAAACTCATCTCTTTTCGGAATGGTGGATCGTAACATTTGCATTTCAAAAAGCGGGATAAGCACTTCTATTTCTTTATCAACGATTTTCTGCTCTACGAAAGAGTAAATTTTTTCTTTTAAAACTTCAGACATTTGGGAACTCAATGGCATCCTCCCTCCCATATAAGAGGGTATTTTGCCTGTTTTTGACTGACTGGGCCTGACTTGTGCAGTCATATCTTTGATTCTTACCAATTCTAGTGCCCTGCCTGCAAACCAAAACACATCTCCCGGGCTAAGTTGCGAAACAAACCATTCTTCTATCACTCCCAGTCGTGAACCTTTCAAAAGCTTAATGCTGATCATGGCATCAGATACTATTGTGCCTATAGATAGTTTGTGTTTAAGGGCCTTTCTTTTATCATCTACTATATATTTACCATCTTCAGTGATTTCTACTTTTTTATATTCATCATAAGCCTTTAGCGAATCTCCCCCAAACAACAGATAGTTTAGTATCTGCATCCATTCTTCATGCGTCATCGAAGCAAAACAATATGTTCTTTTTATTTCCAAATACACCTGATCCGGATAAAAACCTTCTGAAACAGCAAGTGTCATTAAATATTGTATCAATACATCAAAGCTTCTTATATACGGTATCCGATCTTCTATGTTATTTTGTGCCATGGCCAATCTTAATCCTGCCGCTTCCACCAATTCAAGGGCATGCGTGGGCACAAACCATATGTGACTCGAAGCACCAGGCTGATGCCCGCTTCTTCCTGCTCTCTGAATAAATCGGGATACTCCTTTTGGACTCCCTATTTGAATGATGGTCTCCACTGGCCTGAAATCTACCCCAAGATCAAGACTCGAGGTACAAACTACCGCTTTTATTTTACCTTCATATAAAGCTTCTTCCACCCATTCTCTTATTTCTTTGCTGATCGACCCATGGTGCATGGCTATCTGACCAGCCAGATCAGGATCCATTTCAAGCAGTCTTTGGTACCATATTTCACATTGCGCCCTTGTATTTGTAAATATCAGACTTGTTTTACTTTCGTTCAGAATGTGTAATACTTTGTCTGCTAATTTCAATCCAAGATGACCTGCCCATGGGTATCGCTCTATTTCATCCGGAAAGACTGAATGCAACACTATCTTTTTGGTCATCTCTGCAATAATAAGGGCTCTATTTTCCAGAGGAACCATACTCAGTAAAACATCAATGGCTTCTGACATATTGCCAATGGTGGCTGATATACCCCAAATTTTGATGTGCTGATTTAGACTGTATAGTTTTGAAATGACCAACTCAGTCTGAACACCCCGTTTTGAACCAATAAGTTCATGCCACTCGTCGACCACCACTGTTTTTACTGTGCTAAAAAACTCTGAATATCCATGGGTAGCTAATATAACATGCAAACTCTCCGGCGTAGTGATAAGTATTTGTGGTGGATTTTTAATCTGGGATTTCCTTTCTTTTCCAGTGGTGTCACCGGTCCGTATTTCTGCTTTCCAGGGCAAATTCATGCCAAGTATTGCTTTATCACACGACAACAATATTTCTTTGGCCAATGCCTTAATAGGCGTCACCCAAATAAGTTGTAGCCCTTCTTTTCCGGACATTTTGTAGGTGTCAGGATATGTATTGATATATTCGATAATTGCAGCTACGAGTATTGAATAAGTCTTTCCACTTCCGGTAGGTGCATTTACCATGCCTGATTTTCCATGGTTAAAAGCTTTCCATGTGTCATATTGAAATGGCAAAGGAACCCATGCCATAGACTTAAACCATTGATCTGCTATTCTAAAACCCTTATTGTTCATGTATATAACAGTATAAACAGTTGTCCAATCAAAAGAGGCTTTCGGTACGGACCGAAAGCCTCTTTAAATCACTTCTAAAATGATTACTTTTATTAACTTCTGAAAGGGTTGCTCCACTTTGGATCCTTGATCATTTCCGGATCTGTAAGGGTCTTTAAGAATGCAACGATTGCCTTTTTCTCAATTGAATTTAGGTTAAGTGGTTTGATATTGCCTTTACCATTTGTAAATTTCACATCAAGATGCGCATGTGGTTTAATACCGCTTGAATAATGTTCCACAACTTCTTCCAGTGTTTTAAATCGACCATCATGCATGTACGGGTCTGTCAATGCTATATTTCTCAGACTTGGAATTTTAAAATTTCCATTTCCCAGGCCGTTGTCTTTATAAACTATGTCCAACCCAATGTTTGTCGCTCCTCTCAGATCTTGTGATGAGGTAAAAGAACCTCCACCACCACCATAAGGATCATTCGGGCCATCCAGCGCACTCATATTTCCACCACCGTGACAGGAAGAACATTTTGCTTTTTCGCTATTAAATAAGTGCATCCCCATTTTCTCAAGTTCCGAAAAATTGCTGAAGTTGTTTTTCTGTGCGACATCAAATCTGGATCTGCTGGTAGTAATTGAAGCTACAAACTGTGACAATGCTTTTGAGATTTTCTCAGGTGAAACTTCATTTGTACCAAATGCTTTATTAAATAATGGTTTGTAATATTCTGTACTTTCCAACTTACTGACCAGTCTATTCAGATCTTCCATTCCCATTTCAATATGGTTTTGTACTGGTTGTAAGGAAAGGTCATGTATAGTCTTCGATCTGGAGTCCCAAAACAGATTATTTTGGAGAACAGGGTTTACAATAGCCATACTGTTTCTGGTAGTCACTCTGCCTTCAAAACCTGTGCTGAACTGTTGCCCATCCGCAAAAGCTTTATCCTGATGGTGGCAAGAAGCACAAGAAACTGTATTGTTTAAGGACAATTTTTTATCATAAAAAAGGACTCTGCCCAATGTGGCACCCCAAGGTGTAATTTCTGTCTTATTGTTTGAAAATACAGGTACATTGTTCTCAAAAGTGAAATCATCAAAAGATCCTGCCACACTTGAACCAGCTGGCAGACTCAATTGATCGTATGCATAAGGTACTTCGGGCAATGAAAGATTTTCTTCATTAACAGAAATCAATGGTTTGTCACTGCATGCGAATATAATCAACAGGAAGAGTGTAAAAACAAAAGAAATTCTCACCATGATAAATTATTTTAAAAAACTTTAATCAAATATATACCTTAATCTTTAAAATGTCAAGATTTTGTAAAATTTTAACACTAATAAAGCCTAACATTAACAAAAATGGCTATAGGAAGCTGAAATTCAATGATAGGTCCACCGAATTCCCCTCCAAAGCCCAACTTAAATTGGGCTTCGGTCGAAATAAAAATTCTTTTCGTAAAATGATATTCAAATCCATAGCCTTTGGCCAATCCAAAACCCGGAACATCATCATTTTCGTTCCCCTGAAAAAAAATATCCCAAGCACTGGTGTATGCAATTTTTTTATTTTTGGTAATGGGGTATCTTCTTTCCAATCCGATGGCTAGATAAAAAAAATCAGTGCCTATATTATTGAAATTTTCAGTAATATTTGCGCCCAAACTTACCCTGAAAGCACGTTTAGAATAATATTTTTTCCAAATCAGCCCGATTCTTCCAGCCTCATTCTGCCCTAGATTAAAAGGGACCAGTTTTGATATCAAAGGAGTAAAATTGATGCCTATCTCTTTGGAATAAGACCAATAGTAGGGATCATCTTCATATTGATCTTCTTCTGCATAGACATTTTCTTTATTTTCTACCGGACCGGATTGTCCAAAAATATAGGTACAATAAAAGATAAAAATTACAATGAATAGGTAGGTTTTATTCATGGTTTCAAAAGGAGATATTAAAAAATAGAGATTGAGGCAATACCAGTATCAAGGATGAGTCAGATGATTTTGTATCATCATCCTTTGTCCCATTTATAGTTAGAGATGATTTGGTTTGGCTGATAAATCCGTAAAGAGAACTCTCAGAACTGATAAATATGCGGTCTGATATCTTGTATTCTAATCTTAATACGGGACCTACTCCCGCACCAAAGGTTTTTTTGTCACTTATAAATGTATTTCCACCCAGATTAAAATCCTGTATTTCTGACTTTTCATTACCAATAGCTCCAAGTATATCAATTCCATAAGAAAAAAGGACTCTTTTATGCAGTACCAGATGTTTTTCAAGACCTACTCTGAAGTCAGATTTTACTATGTTTAAGGTACGTCTTATAAACAAGCCATTGCTGAAATCATCTGCACTTGAATTAGTAATATTTATATTTACTGCTGATCTGAAGGAGATATTGCCCATGTGTCTCCGGTAGGTCAGCCCGTAAGGTGAACTGGCATTGTCAGGATTGAGACTGAGGACATTACCCAATACATTGGTGAAATTGATGCCTATTTCATTCTTGTAGGGGTAGAAGGTATTTATGTCATTCTTTTCGCTCTGACCGTATGACTGCGCGCAAAAAGCAAAGAAAATGAATAATACAATGGAGAACAATCTCATAAAATGGAATTTGACTTCCATATTCAAACGATTTGACTTTTGAATATGTTGCATTTGCCGGTATTTATATCTTTATTCGGCGCTTATTAGAGAAGGACAAAAAAGTCATTGACTTTGTCGATGGTAAAATTAAGATAACTTATCCTGATTTGTAGCCGTGTAAAACCAACTGCGAAATCTTAATTTAAAACCTGGAGATACTCAGTTTTTTAGATATTTTCCAAGATCCAGAACTGATTTCTATGACATAATTTCCGGTCGGTATTCCTGAGATACTGATTCTATCCGACTGGCTACTTTTGACTGCTTTTATCAATACACCTGAGGTATTTAAGATCATTATACTAGTTATTGCGGATCCCGTATTGTTTATGATGGTGAAATAATCATCCGTCGGATTGGGATAGATGGTGATTTGATCTGAAATAATTTGGTCTTGCGTAGCTGAGATAATAAAATTGTAACATTCGGAAATGTTTTCACATCCTTTATTATTATCCAATTTTACAGCATATTTCCCGCTTTTAATCGGTTGAAAAGATTGTGCAGTCGCACCGGCAATATCTGCCGCACTAGTACAATCATACCACTGATATTTTACGCCGCTAAGATTCGCTATGATTGTGCTGCCTGTTTGGTTTATGGTATTGTCCAAAGTTTCGGTACACAGCTCATTTTCGTAAAAACCTATGCCTTCCCCTTTATTGATCAGCTTTTGAACCATAAAAAGATCCAAATCACCGTCACCGTCAATATCTACCAATGAAGGGGGTAGTAAATTTTCATCTTGTCCGGCAACAGGTAATCCAAATGGAGTAACTATACCCTGTTGAAATTGTGGTTTTCCGTTGGGTAAGTGTTTATTCTCGATATAAGAGAATACTTTGAAAGTGTCCACTGTTGTGAGTGAAAGTATGTCATTGTCATTGTCATTGTCTATGTCTCCTACTATACTCATTTGGGTTTGATCAATAGATGTTGCCAGACCATATGGATTTTCATACCAGCCCAAAAATTTTGGTTGTGATTTGGTACCGGTATTTTTAGCATAGAGAAATATCGGTATTTGGACATCCTCGCCGGCTGTGTCTCTTCTTACAATAAATCCACTCATCAATAGGTCTAGATCATCGTCCATGTCCATGTCTGCCAGCTCAGGTACAAAAAAGCTTCCTGCTTTAAAAGCTTCCAAATCCCATACATCTGTTTCGATAATATTAAATTGATCATTCCCTGTCAGTGATTTTCTTTCGTAGTACAGGGTCTGAAGATTCAGCAAAAAATCCACACCGGATGAAACTATAAAATCCGGTTTATGATCCTGATTCAGGTCGCCTATGACCGAATAAAAAGGACCATTTGGAAAAGGGAAATTGTCCATAAACGGTTTTCGAGGGGCAAACAAAGGATGCTGACGATCACCAATATTTTCCTGTATAGCAATGAAATACTTAAATTTATCATAACTCAGTTCACCGGAAAAATCCGCGCTTTTCAAACCGAATGTGATTACGTCCAGATCGCTGTCCCCATCCAGATCATAAAACAATAATTTGGTAGCGTTTTCAGTGCTGTCAAGGGTAAAATATTCTAATCCAAAGAGATTATTCCCTCTGAATATAAAGTTCTGACTAAAAATATAGCTACAGTGCAAGCAGCATAAGAGTACTAATATGAATGTATTTTTCATGGCTGAGTATTTCTTTTTAAAAGATAAAGGGTTACAATTAACTGATCTTGGTCATAAAATAATGTTCTGTTTTCAAACTCATAGTAATATCCTTCCTTTTCAACAGTGACATCCACTCTAAGATAATCTTCTGAAGAAAAATAGCTATTAAATTTAAAATTTTCAATTATGCCGTATTCGTCGGTTAATTGAAAACTATTCAAAGTCTTAGTAAGCTTAAGTATACATATAGTATCTTCCATATGTTTACTATAATAATAGAATACCGATTTACCATTGGCATTAATAATAGGTAATTTTGTTTCTGTATCAAAGACTCTGAAAACAACTTCCTGAGTTTTGAATTTCGCGGGGTTAAAGAAATCACAATCTTTGGCCTCAATGTTCCTGTTTATAGGTTGTGAAATTGTAGCACATGCTATGATCCAAAACACACTAATCACACCAATAGACAAAATGTGTTTAAAATACTTTTTCATACACTTTATTTTTTGTAAATAATAGAATCGGCAATATTGCACCCACTGCCATACATATCATATCCATCCAGTCGAAGGCACCCATTCCGGAAATAAATGCCTGACCTATCTCAAAAAAGAGTCCGGCAAAAACAGAAGCTAAAATCCAAACCCTACTTGGTCCGGAAAATCGAAAATCCCAAACAGCCATCATGAATAACACAAAAGCAAACATCCACAATCCATCGGGAAGAGCATATACAAACCAAGCCGGCATGTGCACTGATGACATGAGGTCACGGACATCTTGAACATTATCTGACCAACCTAGTTGGACTGCCCATTGATAAAAAATAGAAGAAGTATCCCGCCAGATCAGATAAATTGTCAATCCAGCAAATATAGAAAACAATATAAGGCTATATTTCAAGTATACAGACATTACAATGGATAATTATAAAAATATATGGTATATAATATTAAGATATTGTCATTGTGCGTAATAAAAATGCGAATATTTAAATATAATATTTGATAACTTATATATATATCATTTAATGATGTTTATGAATTACAAATTTTAGTAATTTGTACATTGTTGAATATCATGTTACGTAGTATTTTGATCTAAAATCTGGACAAAGCACTAGTTTCTAATACAGTTCAAAAAGTCGCGCACCCCTGAGAAGGATACCGTTTTATCTTCAAAAAAGACTACCGCTTCGACACACTGCGCTTCAGTAGCTGCCAGATGATTGAGGATGTTCATGAGGTGCATTTTCATATGGCCTTGTTGGATTCCTGTTGTCACCAGCGACCTAACTGCAGCAAAATTTTGCGCTAGTCCGACGGATGCAATGATGCGCATGAGTTGCTGAGCAGATGGATTACCCATTATATCCAGTGTTTTTTTGGCCAATGGATGTAAAGATGTCAAACCGCCAACTGTTCCGATGGCCATAGGTACATCCAGCCAAAACCGAAATATTCCATCTTCTATTTCACAGTAACTAAGGCTTCTGTACTGACCATCTCTGGCAGCATAAGCATGTCCTGCAGCTTCTGTTGCCCTGAAATCATTGCCTGTGGCTAGGATTACTGCGTCTATACCATTAAATATACCTTTATTATGGGTAGTAGCTCTATATGGATCTATATGAGCGATTTTGACCGCGGTTCTGAATTTTTCAGCCAGCTGTTCGGCCATCATACCATTAGCAAATATACCCAATTCCTGAATATTGCAGGAGACTTCAGCTCTGACCACGCATTCAGGTGTATAATTAGACAATATTGACATGATGATGTTTATGTCCCTGTATTCATCCGGAATCAACTCACTATCCACAAAATATTCTTCTAGACCTGAGGCAAAATTTTCCAACACTGAATTGATAAAATTAGCACCCATGGAGTCACATGTCTCAAAATGAACCCTGATTTGATAAAGGTCGGGTTCATCATCGGTAAAGTTGATGAGTTCTATTTTAGTAATTCCACCGCCTCTTTTTGACATGTTTTCGATCAGGGGACGCACATTCTGAAGTAAATGGGATTCAATGTCAGGAAATATAGATTGTATCAACTCCTTATTTCCATTCCATTTGAAATGCACTTGACCCACTTTTGTGGTGCCAAGTATAGTGGTTTTAAATCCACCGCGGTCCAGCCAGTATTTAGCAGCAGATGAAGCGGCTGCTACCACAGAACTCTCTTCTATGACCATGGGTACACAGTAGATTTCTCCGTCTATCATGAAATTGGGGGCTAATCCATATGGCATGATGAAATTGGATATAGTATTTTCGCTAAAGCCATCGATGACTTTCTGTACATACTTGTCAGGCAACCAATAGGTTTCAAATACTGGATGCTCATCATCCCTTTCTTTTAAATAATTATTGGAAAGCCACTCGATTTTTTGAGTTTTATTAAGTTTAGAAAAACCCGAAATAGATTTTGAGTTCATAGATGATGGATTATTTTACTTGTAGATATGCTTTTGCTAGAGATAGACCTTTTATCTGTAAATCAAGATATTTTTGCAATTGTTCGTAGGAAGATTGTGCATATTTAAGTAAGCCTGAAGCTTGTCCATAGATAGCAGGAAGACTAAGTTTTTGAGTTAGATAATATCCGTCCAGAAAATCTGATACTCCGCCTGAAACAATCACTTGTTTGCAAAGGATATCGTGATTATTTTTGATATGTAAAGCATTTACAAACTCTACCATATCTGCTGCGCTATGTCCGATAAGTGCAAGATTACCATAATTTTCTGATATTTCAGGGGAGGATCTTAATATTTCAAGCAATGCAAAATTAGTACCGCCACTTGCACCAAAATCAATGGCTTCAATCGGCAATTTTAGCAGTGCTTCCAGACTTTTCGGGCCCATACCCTGTCCTACTTCCTTTACGATAATTTTATATGTTGACTTTTCGATCACCCTCTTTATAGTCGTCAATGGATCAGATTTGAATCTGTCTCCTTCGGGTTGTAACCATTCCTGCATAGGATTGACATGGATGACTAATCCGTCAGCTTCTAATTTGTCCAGTAATAGATTAACTTTTCCCAACTGGTTATTTTGAATGAGAATTTCCAGTTGTGCAATGCCCAGATTTGCATACAATGGTTGATCAGACATATATTTTCTGATCTGAAAGTCATCCATATATTCGTCACTATACAATAATTGTCTGCAAGAACCAAGTCCCATGCCCAAACCATATTCTCCGCAGGCTTTTGCCAGATTTTTATTGATAATACCTGCCAGTGTCGTGCCTCCAGTCATGCTGGATACCCAGATGGGAGCTTTAAATTCTTTCCCTAAAAATTTTATTTTTATATTTTCTTCATCTTCCGGATGAGATGAAAGTAGGGGTTCGTAATTAAATCTGGTGTCTATCTGTTGGTGTAAAACCCGTGATCTGAATGCCATTTCAATGTGATCCTTTTTACGTTCAGATGCATTAATGTCAGCATTATCTAAGGGATTGTGTATAGGGTTTGCCATGAATTTATTTAAATATGCTAAAATAAGTGATCAAAAGTAATCAAAATGCAGATTTTATTTATCAATTTTGCCTAACAATACAATTATACAATAGTTCAGTATAATTCCCCCACCGTACTGAACTGCTTAAAATTGCTTTTTTCTTTTACCAAAAAACCAAAAATACCAAAATGCAAGTAAGGTATTACGTGTCCATTTTTCTGTTGATGCTGGAGGGCATTAGTTTTGCACAATCTGATAAAACAGCCATTGACTTTTATAATAAAGGCGTAGAATATTATAATTCCAAAAATTACGAATTGGCCATGGCATCTTATACGGCCTGTTTGGAAAAAGATCCCGATTATATAAAAGCATTGTACAACAGAGGCAATTGTGCCATAAATCTACAGCAGTATGATAATGCTTTGAAGGACTTTGATGAAACCATTGGTTTGGATCCGGAATTTGCCAAAGCTTACCTCTTCAAAGGATATACACAGTTGTTAAAAGGTGATTTTGCAGGCAGTATTTTGACCCTGACCATAGCAATCACAAAAGATCCTACTTTATCCAAAGCATATGTCAATCGAGGTACTGCTTATATGAAAAATGGTACTTATGACCTTGCTATCCATGATTTTACAATAGCCATTACAAAGGGTGAACACAGCTATGCCACTTTTTTAAACAGAGCAATATGTAAAAACAAAATCAATGATTTGCCAGGGGCTTTGGCAGATTTTAATGCTGCGGCGGACGTAAAGCCGGACCAGAGTGTCACATCTTCAGAAAAGGCCAAAATATACCTTAAACTTAAAAAATGGAATGAAGCCATTGCTGAAATCACCAATGCAGTGCGTAAAAGTCCTTCAGATGCAGACCTATATCACAACAGAGGTTATGCAAAACTTATGTTGGAAGATGTTTCTGGTGCTATGACTGATTTTAGCATATGTTTGCAAATAGACGCCAATCATCCATCTGCTTTAAAAAATAAGGCATTTGCTTCTTATAAAATGGGTAAGTATGAAGAGGCAGCCTCAGATTATACCAATTTGCTTAAATCTGATGGGAAAAATGCGGAGTTGTACGTACATAGAGGTACCTGCTATCTAGAGATAAAAAGTTATGAAAAAGCATTGACAGATTTTACAGAAGCCATTACCTGTAAAAAAGATTTTGCTGAAGCATACTTCAATAGAGCCAATACCTACACTAAACTTTTGGATCCCAAAAAAGCTTGTCAGGATATAAAGCAATGTATCAAACTTGGTTATGATCCTGCCCGCGCACATGTAAATAATCTTTGCAACTGATCTTTCAACTATTTATCAATATTCAACTACACCACAATTGCCCAAAAATAAAGTGTTTGCTCCACTAAGATTCAATATCGTAGCTGTTGCAGGACCAGGCCATTTGTGCATCAGTACGTCCTCTAAAATAAGTTTACCTGTATTTTGAATGGCACCAATTGCTTGATTGGAAGAATGGATATGTACACCTTTGATTTTTAATCCATTTCCTGCTGTAGAGGCAGTGCAGACCAATGTCGGTGAGGCACTGTTACTCATGATATGAATGTTTTGGTTGATGTCACATTCTATAAAAATACTTTTACTAATCACAAGGTTCTGGTTGCCAAGAAAAAAAGTATCATTTTGGATATTAGTAGCAAATTTTATGGTATCTCCGGCCAGGGCACAATTGATGGCTTCGACAAGACTTCCTGCACCTGAAGCTCTGGTATGATCGACGGTAAGTCTGCAAAAATTATTGACACAGTTTTTTATTTCCCATGCTTCGAGGATTCCACTAGATGATGCCCCTAGATTTTGAATACCTAATTTCCAGCTACCCTTCATCTGATAGCCGTCCAATGCAGACAGGGGAGAAGATGGTATATAAGTGAGTCCGTCTATAGGTGAGCAAGGCCAGTTGCTACTAGCAGCTTCATCATCAAACTTAATATTGAAATCAGCGAACCTTCCGGGACACGGCATATTCCAAAATAAATCTGAGACATTAGACGGATTAAATAATGTAAATTTAAAATCTGAAATGGGTGAAGCAGTACCTCTTAAATCAGTAATGTTAAGGTCTGTGATGTCTCCTCTGTCAGGTATGTTCAGATAAGAATATACGGATTGTCCACCAGCAACATCTATATTTAAAGGTACATTGGTGGCTGTATAAAACCAGCACGATTCAGTAGTAAAAGATCTTGCCGTGGACCAGAGAGATACGCCGCAATTGTCCGTCATTCTGACCCGCCAGTAAAAAGTCGTGGCACCATAAAGGGGTGTTGTCGGCTGATAACTGGCAGGACTTGTATTTACAGATATGGCAATATCAGAAAACGAAGCATCATATGCTATCTGTACACTATAAGAAATGGCACCTGCCCCTATGCTCCAGCTCAAAACCGGAGTAACCGAAACTACTGTGGCTCCATCCAAAGGAATACTGAGTGAAGGTGCCGGAGTTTGAGTGGCCACATTTAGAGTGACTGGTACAGTTTTGTTTATAGCTCCACTCACTCCATTTACCACTATATTGTAACTGCCCAATGAATTGATACCTGTGATGGTAAGGGTAGGCGTCGATCCTGGATTGACCGGGTTGTTGCTGAAGGATGCATTGGCACCAATCGGTAATCCCGTAACGGATAGAGTAACTGGTGATGAAAATCCACCGGTGCCATTTACACCTATAGAAGTGATCAAAGGACTGCCCAAACATGCATTTACGGTGGATGGTGTAGCAGTCAGATCAAAAGTTCCTCCGCCACCAGCGGTAATGGAGATGTTTGTATTGTTGATGTCATAAAAGATGTGTCCAGATCCTCGCACCATGATTCTTCCTTGCGCGGTTGTTCCTGCCGGGACAGTTATATTGTGTGTACCATCATTTGGAGTTGCAGAAACTAAGGTGACCGGATAAGTGTTGCCTCCATCATAAGACAAGAGTATATCGACATTGGCTGCACTAACGGGGGATGTATTGCTTCCTGCCACATTCCAGGTGATGGTTTTGGTATCTCCGGCAGCCCATGTAGAGGCTGAATTAAATGAAGTTACAGAAAAAGCACCTGCAGCGGCATTGACTGTGGTGACAGTGATATTTATCTCAGAGTTGCAACCCGCAACACCTGTAAAATCTCTGACTACACCCCTGAAGTTCATTGTTCTGGCTACAGAGGGAACTACCTCCCAAGTATTGGAAGTGGCCCCAGATATGACAGTAGCCAGATTTGGAAAATATCGTGATGGAGCAGTACTGGCTGTAATACTTCTGAATGTTGGACCTCCTGTATTTGTAGAAACAGGTGGCATGGTGGCGACTGAATTGTCCATTTGCTCCCATGCATAAGTCATAGGGTGACTTTGGGCATCCGTCGCGGATAATGTAAGTAAAAATGGTGTGGAAACCGGAATGGTGTAGCTGGATTGTGGGCTAACAGTTGGGGCAGTATTTACAAATGAACCAATAAAAGTTTCACAACTACTACCTGTATTAATAAAAGTTTTCATTTCTTGCAGGCTTATCGCATGAAAGTAGGCATCGCTATTGGATTGAACATCAGGATTGCAGATGCCTGCATATCCCATGATTGATGAAGCACTTCCCGGTTCCATAGCAGTGGCATTATTTCTATTACAATTATTGTTTTGAGTATGATTGCCTCCGAACTGATGGCCCAATTCATGTGCCACATAATCGATGGTGAATGGATCGCCCACAGGAGAAGACGAACCTGTTAGTCCTCTTGCTTTATTCCCTGAACTACATACCACACCCAAGCCTGCTACTCCTCCACCTCCGGTACCAAATAAATGTCCAATATCATAATTGGAATTTCCTATAACACTATTACATGTGTTTTGATTATTTGTCAAATCACCTGAAGTATTTAAATATGGATCAGTTGCTGAATTATAATAAAAAATCAGATTCGTATTTGCCACCAAAATCAATCTTACCGCTACTTCTGCTTCATATACTTGATTGATACGATTGATGACATTGACCACTGCAGCCATTACTGATGTTGGTGTATTTCCATGGAATAAGCTATATTCTCCAGTTGTTGCTTGTGCCAGTCTGTAACTTCGTAACTGACAATCTCCAATTCTGGTTCCGCCTGATTTTATTCTTTCGCCTCCGATGTGTTCTTCGGTCACTCCACAGCCCCAGGAAGGAACTTTTTTATAATCACTTTTATAATATACGATTCTCGTATTTTTATCATTTCTTTGATAATGGTCTATAAATATTTTACCATCTTCAGGGGATGAAATCACTGCCCTAAAACCTTGCAGCGTATAGTCTATTCTTATACTCTTGAGCGGATTATTTACTGCAATACCATAAAATGTTTTGATTTCGGGAAATTTTGCTGCCAGTTCGGGTTCCATCATATCATATCTGACTATGCTGAATGATTCTGTGGTGGCACTTGGTAGAGCAACCTGGATTGTTGTGGTTGATTTAGAGACATCAATATCCGATTCAGCAGGTGCATTCCAGAGCAGGGCTTGCATGGTTGCATCATCGAATGTATACAATATATACTTGTCCGGTTGGATATCTTTGATGCCTTTGTCGATTATTTTGTCAGCAGTGATGACGTTCCACTGTTGAGCGTTGAGCTGAAATGACGCAGCAAAAAGAAATAGAATGATATTCCTGAAAAACATATAATAAATTTTAAAAATCTTTGGCACAAAAGTATTTATTTTGCCGATAATAGCAAAGCAGTACAAAATAAAATTTCCTTTTAATACTGCAGACGACACTATTTTTTACTCTCAAGCAATTCAAGGATGAGACGCCACAAATAATCATAAGGAATGATTTCGACTTGTGTACTCTTTTCATCGGTAATCAAGCTCGAGTTTTCCAATTTTTTTCTCAGATCTTCGGTATAGGTATTGGTACGGATGGGATGGAAATCTGCTTTGGTCATTAGCACCAACATTTTTATAAAACAGTTGGATCTAAAGGTTTCATCTTTTCTCAGGTATCTGTAAGTATATTGGTTTAATGCATCTATGCGATCAATAATCTGCCCATATTTATTATCTGTAAGCAGGAATAAAATTTGCAGCACAATGATGGTAATATTCTGACCTGATTTATCTTTGGAGTGAAAGGGGAGACTGTTCATAAATTTTGACAGGGAGAAAGGTTTTATGATTTTTTTATCATCTCCATCAATATTTATTTTTCCAACCCGAATCAGAAAGTGCATATATGCTTCTCTGATTTTCCACTGCTCTTCAAAATAAGGAAATTTAAAAAGATTTTTATTATTTAACACCTCAGTGGACAATTTAAAAAGTGCTTCATACGACCTGAGTGAAATAAGATTAAGGTAATATAGACTGGTGGCAAAAAACCAGTTTCTGGTTCCGGGAGTAAGCATCGCTATGACTTCTTTATACCACGATGAAGCTTCTTCATATTTTCTGAGATAAAACAGCGATAAAGCAATATTTCTTTTACTTTGATAGATACCGAGCACATCTTCATTATTCAATAGAATGTTTTCTTCCAGTCCTTTTATTGCAGCTTCCAGTCCTTTTTTGTAATCACCTATGGACTGATAATAAAAATAGGTAAGATCATTGACAAAAACCACTATTGTATTCGATTTGAAATCTTCTTTTAATGTATTCATTTTCAGCACCATAAGGCTGATTTCTTCTAGTTGAGTTTCACTAAATCCACCTATATTTCTCAGGTACATATTTGAAATGACTACGTTACATTCTCTAACATAATTTTCAGCATTTAGAATGTTCAGGTAGTACTTGTTTTTATCAAGATAATAAGTCATTTTTTTCTCATTGGTTTCTACATAGCCATAATGCATGGCCAAAATCTGACCTAAATTTAAAGCCTGTGCAGAAAAGCTAAACTTTTCTGCTAATTTATATGATTTTTCAAGAATTAGTATGGCTTCTTTTCTATAAAATTGTTTTTTAAGTGCTTGGCCAGTAATGATCAGCTTGTCTAGAACGATACCGGCATTTACCCTGGTTTTTAAATTTTCTTCATCAGAACATAAGTGAAAGAGATCATTCATTAATTTTTCTTCTACCCGATATTTAAGTGATCTGTAAGTTATTGTAATATTATTGCTTCCATATAATAATTTACAAGCTTCTTGATCAGTAAGGCTCGAATTTGTGTCTAGCACTTCTTCAAATTCAGCTATTTTTTTACTGTAAATGTCATCCCGACGTTTTGATATTAAATATTTTTTTAATTTATATAATGCATTTATTAATTCCATCGTTTAAATCTTAAATTATATTTGTTTGTTTATCAATAATATATATAAATACAAATATAAATATTATATAAAATTGTATAAATTTTTAGACATAAATTAGTTAATATATTTTATTTTTTATGGCCTTACATTTGTGAAGTTAATTAGGATGATCATATTTTATATGGTGTTTTTATTCTAAAGTAATTTGAAAATTTAAAGTTAAATTGGTATTTTAGAGATTATAATAAGACTATTCGTTTCAGGAAATAAATAAATTTC
>Ga0105047_10002016_pt1 | contig 36413 bp, 19 predicted proteins | sample MAT04_FD_78384 | JGI IMG/M metagenome (GOLD analysis project Ga0105047, IMG submission 78384) | Freshwater microbial communities from Lake Fryxell liftoff mats and glacier meltwater in Antarctica - MAT-04 (megahit assembly) | ecosystem: Environmental > Aquatic > Freshwater > Ice > Liftoff... | reverse complement strand
CTTCCACGTTCTTCTTTTTACTTTTTAATTTTTACTTAAACCCCCCACCAACCATTTGCTTCGCCACTTGTTACAATACCAGTAATTTTACGACACATTTTTTTAAACACGAATTATGGCTTTACCAATAGATATTATTGTTGACAATATTAAACATGCTGGCCTTCAAATGATAGGGCAGAAAGTTTTGCGGAACGAGCGTATTTCGTTTGATGACGGCGTACTGCTTTTTGAAGAAGCGCCCCTATCGTACGTAGGTGCGCTGGCCAATTACGTTCGCGAAGCAAAACATGGCGACCGCACTTATTTTAACCGGAATTTTCATATTGAGCCCACCAACGTTTGTGTGTTTTCGTGCAAATTTTGCTCGTACTCAAAATTATACGCCCATAAAGAAGATGGGTGGGAGCTGACCATTGAGGATATGCTGAACATCGTAAAAAAATACGATGGACAAGCGGTTACCGAGGTGCATATTGTAGGTGGCGTTCACCCAAAATTAAACCTGGCGTTTTTTATTGACCTTATTACCAAAATACGGGAGCACCGTCCCGACCTGCACATTAAAGGCTTTACGCCGGTGGAGTTAGATTATATGTTCCGCAAGGCAAAACTTAGCCCCGAGGAAGGCATGAAAAAGATACACGAAGCAGGATTAATGTCGCTGCCCGGAGGCGGAGCCGAAATTTTTCACCCCGAAGTTCGTAGCCAGATATGTGATGACAAGGTAGATGCTGACGGCTGGCTGCGTATACACCGTGCGGCACACAACCTGGGCATGCACAGTAATGCCACCATGCTGTATGGCCACGTGGAAAAATACTGGCATCGCGTAGACCATATGGAACGGCTTCGCCAATTGCAGGATGAGACCGGCGGCTTTAATACTTTTATTCCACTAAAATTTCGCAACAGCGACAACGAAATGAGCTACATAGCCGAAAGCAACGTAACCCAGGACATGAAGATGTACGCCATAGCCCGATTGTACATGGACAACTTTCCGCACCTGAAGGCCTATTGGCCTATGCTTGGCCGCCAAAATGCTCAGCTAACCTTGTCGTACGGGGTAAATGATATGGACGGAACTATTGACGATAGTACTAAAATTTACAGCATGGCCGGCAGCGAGGAGCAAAACCCCAGCATGACAACAGACCAACTGGTAACATTAATAAAACAGGTAAAAAGGGAGCCCGTAGAACGCGACACCTTATATAATGTGATTAAAAATTATAAGAACCTGGTAAATGTATTAGAGGTGGAACCGCAGTTGAATTAGTGGTGAGTTGTTATGAATTATGAGTTATGAGTTGCGAGTTATGAATTATGAGTTATGAATGAATTAAGAATAGTAAGTGCTTTCTCTAAACGCTGCTCACAACCACCACTCACCATTCACTTCTCACAACTCACTACTGACAACTCACTACTGACCACCCACCACTCACATCCCTCAATTCAAAATTTAGCGTCTAAAATTTAAAATAATTTTACAGCTCAAATCCCTCTATTCAAAATTTAGCATCTAAAATTCAAAATAATTTCACAGCGCACAGCTCACATCCCTCCATTCAAAATTTAGCACCTAAAATTTAAAATAATTTCACAGCGCACAGCTCACATCCCTCCATTCAAAATTTAGCACCTAAAATTCAAAATAATTTCACAGCTCACAAACCAAATTTGACTATTGCCTAATTGACCAGCGGCGTTACCCTAAAACCTTTTTGTTGCAATAAGGCCAGCACACCCTTCGGTCCACCCAAATGCCCTGCGCCAAATGCAAATAAGGTTGACTGACCTTTGGCTACCTGCTCAATAGTTTCTACCCATGTAAGGTTGCGGTCGTATAGCAAAATATTTAGGTGGCTGCTCATACCGCTTTCCTCCTGCCGCGTTAGTACTTCCAGTTTTTGTATATTTTGCTCGCGGTAAACCGAGGTCATTTCGTTTATAGATTGCCTAAACTGATCGATGTGTTCAATGGTGCGCACAAGGTCGGCTGCCTGTTCGGTGTAGGGGATCATACTAAAAATAGCCAGTTGAAAATCCAGTGTTTCCAGGCCATTTACTTTTTTGCGAAGCCTATGGGCTTCTTCCACCAGCCTTATATCCATACCATTTTTTTGGTCGCAGGTCAAAAAAAGTTCGTACAGGCTACTGGTCAACAACATAGGAAATTGTCGCTCCATTATTTCAAACAAAAATGGCGACCTCCCCTCACTAAAAAAAGCCCTCACCATGTTGTATGCTTCCGGCTCAATAAGGTCGGCAAGGGTTTTATCATCTTTCATAAATAAAGGCAACGCTTCCGGCGACAGGCTGCCATGTTCGTCCATCGCAACTTCAACATACACCTCCTTTACCTTTTTTAGCACCGCCAGTACGCCCCTGCTAAGTACAGCATCCTGGGCACACATTAGGTGCATAGTGCCAAATAAATACGATGGGCGGCCAACACCTGTTTTGTTTATTTGCCACAATAGGCTGTGGTTTGTTTTTGCCACCGCAAGGCCCGGCTTAAACAACCTATACAAAGTATATATGACCGCACTGGCTAAAGCAATTTTTTGAACGGGAGATATTCGCATACGGTACACTAAAAAGTTGGGCTATAGTTGGCCTGCTTTACACATGAAAGATGTGGCCATAGAAATGGGCAAGCTAACAAAACGTTCACAAAAAAAACTGGCATGATTTTGTATCCTTATTTAATGTTTTTTAAGGGTTTAGGGTTGAAAAGGAGGCTCAATTCTTTGAGCCTCATTTTTTTTGTGTAACCCGCCATAAAGCCTTTGATGCTTTACAGTCATAAGCCCAATTTAATACCGGTTTTAGTAAATCCGCTACATCTTTTCAAAACGTTTTCCTTCTAAATAAACCCAGCTTTACTGGCATAACCTGACATAAAAATATAAATGAGGAAATAATTGTGGAATATTTTCATCAAAATAGCCAGCGGCAAAAAATATTGTATACATACTCAATTATTTTAAAGCCGGTTAATTTTCGGTGGTCAGTATTATTTTTCCAATATGTTCACTGCTTTCCATTAACTGGTGCGCCAGGGCAGCATCCGCTAAAGGGAAAGTTTTGTAGGTGACCGTTTTAATTAATTGCTTTTGAAAAAGAGGCCAAATATTTTCTTCCACCGCTTTGGCTACCCCCGCTTTAAATTTAAGAGAACGGTTACGCAATGTGCTTCCGGTAATCGTAAGCCTTCGCCGCATAATATCGATAGCGTTAAAAGCTGCCTCACCACCTTTCATAGCGTTAATGAAAACCATTCTGCCATCATCGCGAAGCAAACGGGTATTTTTAGCTATATAATCGCCGCCTATCATATCCAATACCACATCCACACCCTTCAATTTTAATACTTCTTCAAAATTGTGGGTTTTATAGTTTATGGCTATGTCGGCCCCCAATTGTAAACACGCCTGGCACTTGGCAAGGCTGCCTGCCGTGGTAAAAACCGTTGCCCCAAGCGCCTTAGCCACCTGTATGGCGGTAATGCCTATGCCGCTGGTACCGCCATGTACTAAAAAATGCTCGCCTGGCTGTAGGGCGCCGCGCTGAAACACATTATGCCAAACGGTAAACGTGGTTTCAGGTAGCCCTGCGGCATCTATTAATGAGATATTTTCAGGAACAGGAAGGCAATGCGTTTCGTGTGCAATAGCATAGGCTGCATAGCCGCCGCCGGGTAATAGTGCACAAACTGCATCGCCAACCTGCCAACGTGTCACATTATTTCCTACAGTGTCAATATAACCTGCCACTTCCAGCCCCGGTATATCCTGTGGTGCGTTTGCCGGCGGGGGATAGCCGCCTTTACGCTGCGCAACATCGGGCCGGTTAATGCCGGCAGCTACCACCTTAACTAATACTTCGTTGGCTTGTGGTACAGGTACCGGCCGTTGTTGTAACTGCAATACTTTGGGACCGCCTTTACCGGTAATTATTATTGCTTCCATAATAGTTTGGGTCATTTTGGTAAAAAAGAATGTCTTATACGGGCAGACTAATGATTGATTTACAAAATAGCTTTTTATAGCAGGTCGTTTAATAATCTTAATAAAAATCCAATTCTATGAGTACCTACCTTGTTTTATTTAAAATACAAAGCTTGCTATTTATATTAATGAAGGTAGCGCTGTTGCTAAAATATTTCTTTTTTGTAAAACATCGCGGCAGCGACTGGAAAGCATACCACATGATTTATTTTCCTACGCAGCAAATACAATTAAGCAGAACAGTTACCTGCGCCAAGGCTAAAAAATTGCAGAACATTTTAAGTACTTGCCTGCTGCAAATGTTTGTTATGGCTTTACTTATAAGGCTTACCGTTTCCATAACGATGTAATTTTTTTGACAGATGTTTATTTTCTCCACTGTGGTTATTGACGATAAAATTTATTTCCCTATAACACCTTAGCTTTATGGGCAATCGTAATTAAACCCTCACGAATGCCCATGAAAAAGCTTTTTATTCTTTTGTTAGTATTAATGGTAATTTACCCTGCAGCGGCCCAGCATGGCCGTGTACTGGATAATGTATCTATGAAAAGTACGATCCTGAATATGGATCGGAAATTTGCCATTTACCTTCCTCCCGACTATGATGCTTCGCAAAGAAGTTATCCTGTATTGTATTTGTTGCATGGTGCCGGCGACGACCAAACCGGTTGGGTACAATTTGGCGAAGTGTTGCATATTACCGACAAAGCCATTACCGAAGGAACTGCCACCCCCATGATTATTGTTATGCCCGACGCCAACACCGGCAAACGCGGCTATTTTAACGATGTAAATGGCCAGTGGCGCTACGAAGATTTCTTTTTTGAAGAATTGATGCCATATATAGAAAAAACTTACCGTGTAAAAAACGAAAAAAGATACCGGGCAGTTGGCGGCCTTTCAATGGGGGGCGGCGGATCGTTTATGTATGCCATGCACCACCCCGAACTATTTTCGTCGGCCTGCCCACTAAGCGCTTACATAGGACCGATTACTTTAAACGATGCCAAAACTGTAATGAGAAAGGACAATGCCAGCCTATCAGACGAAACTATTTTGGCCTATTACAACAAGCATAGTGCTTTGCCACTGGTAAATAATATGCCCGATAGTTTAAAAAAATCGGTGCGTTGGTATATTGACTGTGGCGACGATGATTTTTTATACGAGGGCAACAGCCTGGTGCATATTGCTATGCGCAAAAAAGATATTCCTCACGAATACCGTGTGAGGGATGGAGGCCATAGCTGGGTATACTGGCGCACGGCATTGGCCGATGTGTTGCAATTTGTTTCCATGTCGTTCCACCAGTTTTAACTTCCGGCAAATAGCTAAACTTTCGCTTGCCTGGTTCCGTCAGTATTTAATACTGCGGTGGAAGCCTTCCGCTTTTTTATTTTCCGCTGGTGCCAGTCATCAGCCTCGCTTAGCGAGTGATAAGCGCTGATATCTGAGTCCTTTTCGGCTAGTTTGGAAAGTTTTACATAAAATTTTTTAATAGCGGTTAACTCCTGGTCTGTAAGGTCTTCAATATCAATAAGGCGATTACTGGATTTATCGTTGGAGGCAATCAGCTCGTTTAGCTTTAATTGAATAGCAATGGTGTCCTTATTTTGCGATTGCTGAATAATAAACACCATTAAAAAAGTAATGATGGTGGTACTGGTATTTATGGCCAGTTGCCAGGTATCCGAAAATGCAAACAAGGGGCCGGTTACTCCCCAAACAAGAATGATGGAAAAGGCAATAAACAGCGCAGCCGGTGTACCGGTTGCGCGGGTTATTTTATTTGAAATCTTGCCATAGGTACGGGCAAAAGCCAATCTGTTTTTTGATTTAGCGGTGTTCATGGTATAGAAGTTTTGTAGGTGAACTTTAGTCTATCGCAAATACAAAACACTTGCCGCCATATGCAACAAAGCGTTTTTTTAGTCGGCTGGCAGGGCATCAATTACTTCTTTTAAAAACCTGTTTTCGTTAAAGCTGGTTCCGCGTTGCAGGCTTAACCTTGCTACCACTAATTTTTTTGATGGAATGATCCAAACCTGTTGGCCTTCGTACCCCTCGGCATAAAAACAATCAGTTGGCACCGATGGATAGGTACGGTTAGATGGATTACCCGGCTCCCCGGCATTGGTCCAAAACTGTGCACCGTATTGCCCCTTTTTGGCAGCTGCAGATGGTGTGGCGGAGTACTTTACCCATCCTTCGGGTAAAATTCGTTGGCCGTTTACCACGCCATCGTGTAGGTACAGCAAGCCAAACCGGGCCCAGTCGCGGGCGGTGGCAAAGCAAAACGACGAGCCTACAAAAGTACCGCTGGCATCGGGCTCCATAACTGCGGAAAGCATTCCGGTTTTATAAAAAAGCTGTTGATATGGCAAGCGATAATACTCGCTGGCGGTTTTTTTTCGTATTAACAATTGCAGCAAATTGGTTGTACCGCTTGAATATTTAAAATGTGTACCGGGCTTGTATTCGGCTGGCTGCAAAAGTGCCAACCCGGCTGCATTGTCGCTGTTAAACAACATATTGGTGGCGGTACTGGGGCCTGCATATACCTCTTGCCAAGCCAGGCCGCTGGTGGCGTTCAACAGGTTATTAAGGGTTATGCCGGCGCGGCTATCGTTTTTCCACCCGGCAAACAAATTGGCTTGGCTAATTGAAAGTTTACCCTGTTTAACCAATATACCTACCATTGCGTTGGTTATGCTTTTGGTCATGCTCCAGCCAGCCATTCGGGTACGTGCTGAAAAGCCTGCGGCATATTGCTCCCACACAATCTTACCGGCTTTTACCACCAGCAACGCCCTGGTACCAAATGTATATTCGTGTTTATTTTTTTGAAAAGCATAGGATGCTGCCTGTTGCATTTTTAAATTAGCATTGGCATTTAAAGTGTCGATCGAGTGGCGATTGCCCATGGGCCAGTCAATGGTATCCTGATCTATTTGAAGCGGGGTAGCCAGCGCAATTTGTTGGGCCTCCAATCGGGGCTTTTTGGTATAGTGCGTAAGCGTACACCCAAGCCCGCTTCTATAAACAGCCGTAGTGGATGCCATGCCCCATACATTAGCTGTTATTGAACTGTCGCGGGCATTTATGGTAACATTGGCCAGTGAAAAAGGCAATCCGTTCAATTCGGTGTTTTTAACATCAGCAAGCGTTCGGCCGCTAATGAACAGGCAACTGCAGGCCACTTTGGCACTGTAGCCTGTAATAATGGGTACTGCATTATACACGTACCAAAACATTGCTACAAGCAGTAGCAACAGTACTATTCGCCCCAACCAATTGAGTATTTTTCGCATATTTGTTAATTGGCATATAGAGTAGGCTTTATTACGACGGCTTTATGATATGCGAAGTTTCCCTATTCAGTTAGCCTTAAGCAGGACCAAATGATTTATTATTGTTGAAGGTAATTGCTAAAAACAAATAGTGAGCATTGTAACTAAACTAATGATGAAATGCAATAGGCCGATGGCTTTTCATTTTGCCTGCCTGTTTGCAAAACCAAAGCTTGCAGTCCTAATGCATTTTTAATACCTAAAAACCAATCGGTTTCCACCTGCTTCTATTGATTGCTGATAATATTTACGGTAATAATCTTTTGTCGTTAAATCCACCTGATAAAAATATTTTCTATTCTTTTTTGCGGCTCCATATAGTTTGCTTATGAATACCTGTTCAAAATCTTTGCTTTTATAATTATTTAAAATTGCATTATTCACTTTTTTCTCATTTATCCATACTCCGTAAACATTGGCATTTTTCCAGGTATTAATTTCTTTGGCTGATGGTACCACCTTTTTTAAAGGTGCCGGATTTTTAATAAAAGCAACCTTTTGTATAGTTTGTTGAACAGGGCTCATTTGCTTAAATATTTGCTCGAGACGGTTCCAGTCTCCCTGTGAAATGTTTTTCTCAAAATTTATCCACCATTCTTTGTCTGTCGTTCCATAATTTGAAACAATAACTGAATATTCCGACATTAGTTCTTTTGATATTCTATTTATTGTAGAGCCAATAGACACACCAACCCATCCTGGCGGATTAGCGTTGGGATTGGTCTGGCTTTTTGCTTCCAAAAAATGTGTCAATAGGATGATTGTCAGGATTAGGGCGGAAATGCATGTTTTCATTTTTGATGATTTAATGATGAGTAATGTGGTATAATTTAAAAAAATCCGGATTGCATTTTTCAATGATTAAAAATTGCGGGATTTTACACAACCTCCCTACCAACAATTTTAGCTGTGGCAATAAAGGTGATTTTTCATGTTTTAATGTAAGCACAAACTCTTCTGTTGTCAATCATCCCCCCTTTACTAGCTCGTAAAAGTGCTGTAATTGAATGCTTTTAGGCGGCCATTAAAAGGTAAAAGTATAATTGTGTTAAAGGAGATGTGTAAGGTTGTGCTTCAACGCTATTGAAAGAATGAGTATACCCGATTTATAATAATGGGTGATAATGATTTAAAGAAGAGAGAAGTTTGGTGGCCTATAATGACACGTTTAAAATTATGACCCGCAGGGAATGTATCTATTGGCAAGCACCCCCGCAATCAATAATATTTCAACCCAATAGCTTCGCGTACCAGCGCCAGCGTTTTGCCTGCGCTTTCCCTTGCCTTTGCTTCGCCACTTTCCATTACCCGTTTCAGGTATTTTTCGTCGTACAAAATGTGGTCAGCCTTTTTGCGGATTGGTGTTATAAAAGTCACCATATCTTCGGCCAGTTGCTTTTTCATATCGCCATACCGAATGGTGCAGGCGTTGTAATCCGCTTCAAACTGTTCTATCACCTGTTGGCTGCTTACCAGTTTCATTAATAAAAAAATGTTCTCAATATAATCGGGCTTTGGGGTGTTTGGAGCCGTTGGGCCACCGTCTGTTTTTGCCTTCATTACTTTTTTGCGAATCAGTTCATTGCTATCGGCCAGGTATAAGGTGGCTAATTGATTTTCACTCTTACTCATTTTACCTAAACCATCAAGGCTGGGCACTTTTACCAGGTCGTTGTTATCGTTAAAGGCAATGGGTTCGGGCAATATTTGGCCATAGCGATGGTTAAAACGTTTGGCAAAGTTGCGGGCCATTTCAAGGTGCTGTTCCTGATCTTTACCCACGGGCACCAGGCTTGCGCGATGCACCAATATATCGGCTGCCTGTAATACGGGGTAAGTAAGCAATCCCGCATTTACGTTTTGTGGCTGAAGCCTTACTTTTTCTTTAAAGGTTACAGTCTTTTCAAGCTCGCCTGTGTAAGCCATCATATTCAGGTATAAATACAGCTCACTAATTTCGCGCACATGGCTTTGGCAGTAAAGGGCTGCCTTTTCAGGATCGAGGCCGCAGGCAATATTTTCGGCCAATACGCGGTGTACGTTGGCTTTTAACTCCTTTGTATCAGGATGTGTGGTGAGCGAATGAAGATCGGCCACCATAAAAAAACATTCATACTCATTTTGCATCCGCACGTAATTGCGAATGGCGCCAAAATAGTTGCCGAGGTGCAAAAAACCCGTAGGCCTGATGCCGCTCATTACAATTTTTTTTCCTGCACTCATAATGGCGGCGAAGATATTGAGCAGGCAAGAAAAAAACTAATTGGGGTTGAGGGTGCAAATTTTTAGCGGTGTTGCTGATTACAATTACAGGTAACATGACCACAATAAAAAAATGGGTAACATTAACCCTAAAATGCCTTTAAAACTTCCCAAAACAAAGCTTAGTAAACAGAAACAACCCAATAAAAAAAGCTACCTCGTTAATTTTGAGATAGCCTTTTTACACGTCGTTTTTAATAAGCTTACCGTTAACCGGGATCGTTATCCCTTCATTTCCTTACTTAATTCAGCGGCTACTACCTTAAGCATTTCGCCGCTCATACGTTCTTTAAAATTGGGGTTAATGTATTCAAACCTGATGATGCCTTTTTGGTCAATAAGAAACACGGCAGGCACGGGCAATAAAGAATTGACATTTTTACCTCCCGAAGATTTTGGCAAAAACGATTGATAGTTTTTTGGCGCCTGAAAGGCAATACCAAACTGCTTTGCGGCAGTAAGATCTGCGTCGGATAACAAGGTATAATTCAATTTTTCTTTTGTTTTGGTCTTGGCAAGATTTTCGGGGCTGTCGGTACTAACTGCCAGCACCTGGTAGCCCATAGCAAGCAGGTCTTCCTCAACCTTCATTAAACCCTGAAGTTGCAGGGAGCAATAAGGGCACCAGCCGCCACGGTAAAAAACCAGTACAGTGGGTTTTGCTGCCACAGCCTTATTTAGGTCAAAAGAAGTTCCATCGTCAGTCTGTAGGGTAAGCGTGGGTATATTTTCGCCAATTAAAAGCGGGCTAACATCTTCGGCTTTGGCCGGGGCATCATCGGCTTTAATGGCGCCAGCAGCCAAAGATGTTGCAGCAAACGACTGGGCAGATATTGATTGAACACTTAAAATCAACAGCATAAACATAACAGAAAAACGTACAATTTTCATAATTTTTTATTTTTAAGAGAATGAAACAGGAAAATAATATTTGTAAATACGGTCAAAAGATAAAAACATTACAACAGCGCTGATATTAAAATGATACTTTTTAATCAAAGCCAAAAAAAAACAACAAGTAAATAATGGGATTAAAATAATATTGGCGTTGTATGATACTAACCCAGTAATTACCAACATTCCCGGCTACGGGCATATTTTTATTTGCCAACCGGTTCCCACACAGCTACCGCCACCCGGCTATCGGCACAACCGTAATATAAAAACCACTTGCTTTTAAAAAACACCAGCCCTTCCATAAACACGGTACCTGCCGGGTATTGGCCGCTTTTTTCAAAGGGCTCTGTCGGAACAAAAAAGGGTTTCTCCATCCGGTTTATGAGTTTGGTGGGATCATTTGTATCAAACAAAGCCTGCCCACCCGAATAAGTATTGGCGGTATAATTTACATCCCTTCCTTCGGCGGGTTTGTTTTTGCCATTGTACAACAACAGTATTCCATTGTCGGTCATCACGGCCGGCGGGCCGCACTCTGTAAGGTCGCTGTCAAAATAGTTATCGCGGGTTTTCATTACCTGTAGCAATTCGCCATCGCTGGTTTGCATGGGCTCCCAGTTTTGCAGATCGCTGGTGGTGGCAGTATTTACAAACCGTTCGCCCCAGTACATCCAATATTTGCCGTTAATTTTTGCAATTACCTGTTTGTCATTTACCAACTTTGTAATTATAGCTGCCGACTTACTGGCCATATCCCTATACTTTCCATTGTATGCCTGGTAAAAAGCGGGGCCATGTTTGGTCCAGTTTTTCAGGTCTTTACTGGTGGCTACGGCCAATCGTGGTACTTTTTTGTTCCACTGGGTGTACATCATTACATAGGTGCCGTCTTCAGTTACTGCAATCCTTGGGTCTTCGCAACCGCCGGGCCATTCGTACTCTTTTTGACTGTCGTTGGCAGGGTACATAACCGGTTTGGAACGTCGCTTCATAGTAATGCCATCGGTACTGGTGGCCAACCCCAGCCTACTGGTACGCATGCCTATTCCCTTGCCCGAGTGATCTTCGGCCCGATACAATACATGAATTTTGTTTCCCCTTACTGCAGCGGCCGGGTTAAATACATCGCTGGCTTCCCACGCTACTTTTTTACTGGTCATGGGGTCTTTAAACATACTGGCAGGCAGGGGTGCGATAACCGGGTTTACGCCAGCAGGCCTGATAAACGGCCCAAACCCCCAGGAGGGCAAGGTAATTACGGTTTGTGCAAACCCACAAAAAGCAATTATTGAAAGTAAGCTAACAGCAACCGCACGGGTTTTGTACCAAATAGTAATCGAATTTTTCATACTACAACATTACAATTCTTACCCACTGTAAAAATGTATTTTTTATAAAATGGGCAACCACCGCAATACAATTGCTTTGTATTAAGCTTAAGCTTTTAATAGCAGGTTGGGCAACAAAGTGGTTTTAACTTATTATAAAAAAACGGCCAAAAAAGTATGGGTGCCACAGTACTATTTTACTCCGTTGCCAAAGTCTCCAGGTATTTAGTCAGCCCCCTAAAGCCCACATCAACCTGCTGATATACACGAGTTAAAAATTTAGAAAGATTCAAAAGAAACAAAATTGCGTCAACTTTTTATTTTTTGAACACAAATTGGTGTCATCATTTTTATACTTAAATAATATTGACACCAAATTGTGTCATTTTTTTATTTTTGAACACAAATTGGTGTCATCATTATTTATTTATTGCAACTTTCCACCTTTATGGTTTACCTGGCAACAAGTAGTCACCAGGCCGGCCATGCGGCAACACGACTTAGCCACCATACTTTTTATACCCCAACCAATTTAAATATTATTGCATAGTTTACTTCCTTTACCCGGTTCGAAATTTAATTTCCTATCCCCCTTTTTTACCTGGCAATAACCCCGTTGTAATCCCAAATGCCTCTAAACTTTTATTGCTTCAAAAAAACACCGATTGAAAAAGAGTGCGAAAAATTGGAAATTGGGAGAATGATTGTCTTGCTCCAAATAAGTGTATTACTTAAGGGAAGACAAAAGGATGTTTGAAATTTGACCGGTGTTAACGCCGGCGTGGCTGTTGCCGAAAATATATATGTACCATTGTTTTCTATTAATAATTTACCCATTTTTATGTGATATTAAAATGCTGCACCTGGATTTATGCTATAGTTTTAAGAGCGTTAAAATTGAATTTGATGATAGATATAGACTGATTTGAAAAAATCAATGAAACAGATTTACCTCCTTTTTTGCCCGTTCGTCGTTAAAATGGATACTGTTACGGAGGGAGTTCCAACAGTTTTAAGCCTTCATGGCGGCTATGCATTAAGTAATTTTAAAGATCAGCTGTTTTATTATATATTATAATTACAAACAATATTGCTTACTTTACAAAGCTGTAATTTTTATAAATAACACCGATGTTAATTGGGGGCAGTAATAAAAGCCAGGCCTTTTATCTGCCCATATTTGCCCTAATACGCTTACCATTTACTTTAATTGTATTTGTTTTGTTCGTTTTGTAATCCACTATTGTTTTTAAAACCTTGTTTTAGTGGAAGTTCATTTGAAAAAAAATAAACCAACACAAGTGATGTGTAAATTATTTTATTGCCTTGTAACCGCACTTTTAATAGGCCAGTCCATAGTTGCTCAAGATATAAAAGTTGTTTATAAAAATAAGATTGTGACTGTGCAAGCGCCAAAGGAAAAGCCAGTTCCAAAAAAAGCCCTAAAGCCTTTATCTCAAAATAAAATTACTGTTGCCAAAACCAGCAATAATCGGCGGGCAGCTACACCAAGGCAAAATTTCATAAAAAATGAGGTTACCTACCTGCAACGGCCAGCAGATCGAAACCGTAAATTATTTTCCTATTTGCCTACCCCAACCTACAACACAAAACGTAGTACCCCCAAAAGGCAAACGGCCTGCAGCATAGACACCATCAATTTAACCACACAGGCGCAGATTGATAATTTTTCCATTAATTATCCCGCATGCACCACACCCAGGTATTTAATTATTAATGGTGCAGGGGCAAGCCCGGCTATTACCAACCTAACGGGCCTTTCTGGTGTAACTCAGGTAACCAATAAACTTCAAATAAGTAATACCTCTGTTACCACACTATCGGCCTTAAACAACCTCACTTATATAGGCGATACCCTGCAGTTGGATCATAACGCCTTACTTACTAGTACAGGCCTTACTAACATAACGCATTTGGGAGCCCTGATTTTTATTGACCTGCCGGTGCTGCAAAGTATTGTAGGGCTTAGCAACCAAACCGATACGATCAGAGGAGTGGTGCGTATGGACTCAACAGGGTTAACCAGTTTAGCGGGGCTGGGTAACATACGCACTATTTTGGGCGATTTAAGCATAAACTATGGCCGCCTGACAAGTTTTAGCGGCTTAACTAATTTAAACACCATACAAGGTGGCCTAAACGTTTTTAAAGATTCAGGCATGACCTCCCTGGGCCTTCACAACCTGACCGCTTGTAATGCTTTTCTATTTTGGGGCATGCCTAATGTAACCAGCCTTGAAGATATTAGTCATAACCTAATTAATAAAAACATCAGCCAATTTTGGATGATAGAAATGAATGGCCTTACCGATTTAAGCGGATTAGATAGTATTCATAATGTAGTATCCATCTACTTATGGAGCAACAAACAAATGACCTCATTACACGGTATTGAACAACTGAGAGGGGATATTTATTATGGTTTGTCTATTCATGATTGTGCTGAGTTAAAAGATATTTCGGCGTTAAATGCCATTTCGGAAATGCCCGCAGGAAGATTAGAGGTAAACAATTGCCCGCTGTTGCCTAACCTTACGGGCCTGGGCAATATTAACTACATAGGTAGTGGATTAATGATTACCAACAACGATGTTCTAACTACCCTAGCCGATTTAGGTAGTACATTGATAATTAATCCAATCGGTGACGATTCGTTACAGATAAATAATAACCCACAACTTGCGCTTTGTTCGTTTGCGCCCATTTGTAACTATCTCGGCGCAACCAGTGGCGGGCGTGCCGATATTTATAACAATGCCACAGGCTGTAGCGATATTGCTGAAATAGTAGCCTTCTGCAATAGTACCTGCACCGGCTGGCCTGCCCTAACATGGAACGGCAGTTTGAGTACCGCATGGAACGATTCCCTAAACTGGACACCAGGAGGCATACCGGGAACCTGTACACGGGTTACCATACCTGTACCTATCCCCAATTATCCGGTGGTAATAAATAACATTTCTATTGGCGGATTAATAATGGAAAGTGGTGCTGTAATAGATATGGGCGGCTTTAATTTAACCATTAAGGACACTTTGCACCTGGATGGCGCAACTATTTTTACTGCCAATAACATAATTGCAAATGGTATTATTGACCCTTATGTACGCAGCAATTATATTGAAGGAAATTTTTCGCTTTTAGGCTATACCGGTAGCAGCGAATTTTGGTTTAACAGCGTATTTGGAAATACTATTTTAAGCGATAGCGCTTTACGGGCTGCCAGCTCAAGCACCTTCCTGAATAATTTTAATGGGAACCTTACTTTGATCAATAACAGTGACTTTGGAAATAACTATTTAAGCAATGCATCGCCGGGAGCCGATCAAATATCAGGCGACCTTACCGTAATCAATAATTCAGGTGCTGATATTTCTGTTGGGCTTGGTGCGGGACAGCCTATAAAGGTTGATGGCAATGTTACCATAACTGCCAACATCGGCCTTATTGATATTCATAATTTTACTTTTAGTGGTGGAAATTTTGTACACCTGATCCAGGGCGGAACATTGCCGATAAGTATTGACAATGTAATTCTGGAAAAACAGGGATATGATCTAATTCTCGATCAGGAGGTTTATATCAATAACAATATTCATCAGCAAAGCGGAAATGTGGTATCGGCGCCGGATAAATTACTGATTATAAAAAATGGTGCAACAGCTACATCCAATTTTTCGCCGCCATCTTATGTTGATGGTCCGGTTAAAAAAATAGGCAACCAGGCGTTCACTTTTCCGCTTGTTACCATAGAAAGTAATACCGTTTGGGGCGGGGCAATAGGCATTACCGCGCCATCTTCTTCAACGGATGAATTTACTGCTCAATATTTCCATCGCAATCCCAGCCTCGATGGATTTGATACCTCGTTGTATTTACCCGGTTTTGGCGGTATCTCAGGAAAAGAATACTGGATTTTGACGCCTAACAAGGGTAATTCTAAAGTAAAGGTGACCCTGGATTATGATAGTTTTAAAAGTGGTGTTTCGTATAACTACCAATACTTGCAGGTGGCCAACTGGAACCCCAACTTATGGAAGAGTTTGGGAACGGGAGGCTTTACCGGCACAATTAACAAAGGATCATTAAGCTCATCCGATTCCACAACCGGAGGACCTTTGACTTTTTCTTTTAAGCCGGTACGCAAGCCCATTATAACGATAACGGCTCTTGATTCTGTACGTTGTTTAAATACCGGTTTTTTTGTGCATTACACGGCAGACACTGCTATGATTGCGGGCAATTTTATGAGGGTAGAGGTTTCGGATACTTTAGGCAACTTTAATAATTTCTTTAACCCTACGTTTGGAACAAAAATAACCAGCGCCGCTGCTGATTCTATTTTCTTTCTATCGTTTGCCTTGCTGCCTAATAAGCCCTATAAAATTAGAATGGTCGGAAACCTGCCACCCGACACCAGCATTAATACAAGAAATATTGTATTTATTCAAACCCCGCAACTGGCTTTTACCATTGCGGGCCCTAACCCGGTATGCCTGGGTGGTGTTTTTCAAAAATATTACCCAGCCATACGTGAGCCAGGTGTAACCTATAATTGGACAATTAGTGGTGGTGGAACCCTTACAACAAATGGAGACACCGCATTAGTGAACTGGACTTCTGTCGGTCCATGGAGCCTAAACGTACAAACTTTAAACAGATGTGGTAGTGGGCCTTTAAGAACTATTTCGGTAACTGTTAACCCAGTAGCACCTATAGCCAGGCCAACCATCAATAATACGGGGCGCTGGCTGTATGCTTCACAGCTTCCGGCCAATGCAGTTTACCAATGGTATAGAAACGGTATTTTAATTTTGGGAGCTTCTACAGCTTCTTACTATGCGGCGCTGGTTGGAAATTATACAGCAAGGTTTGGTAACTTCTGTGGTTCAGGACCTATATCCGATACTATTTCCTTTGCTACCAGTTCTATTCCGCAAACCATCAATTTCCCATCTATACCAAATAAAAATTTTGGCGATGTGCCGTTTACGCCAGCAGCTACCGCAACATCGGGGCTACCAGTTTCGCTTACCCTTGTCAGCGGGCCGGCCATCATAAATACACAAACTAATTTGTTGACCATTACCGGCACCGGTGTAGTAATGGTACGAGCAAACCAGGTTGGTAATATTACTTATGATACCGCAGCCCCGGTTATACAAAGTTTTACCGTAAGCAAAGCGGCTCAAACCATTAACTTTTCTGCAATACCAAGCCAGGATTTTAGAAGCAATACTTTAGCGCTACAGGCAAATGCTTCCTCCGGCATAGCAGTCAATTACAGTATTGTAAGTGGGCCTGCAACACAGGCTGGTAGCACGATAACTTTCACAGGTTTGGGAACTGTAACTGTAAGAGCATCCCAGGTGGGGAACAACAATTATTTGCCTGCGGCCACTGTTGATCGCAATTTTTGCATAAGGATCGATTCCCTGAATGCTATTGCAGGCTTTAATAATTTATGCCCCGCACCAGCAACTTACAGCGTTAACAATATTGCGGGTGCCATCTACAATTGGCGGATTGCCGGGGGCGCAACGCTATTATCAACCACAAATACCACTAATGTTACATGGATTACGCCGGGTACCTACACGCTAATTGTAACAGCAGCAGGAAGCTGTGGTTTGGCAAGCAGAAACGACAGCCTGGTAGTTAACGTTATTAATAGTGTACTACCCGACTCCGTTCATGGTATGTTACCAGGTGACGGTGCTATTAATCAACAATTGCCACTTACGCTGTCGTGGTTGCCTGCTAACCCAAGTTTATATTACACATACGATGTTTATATCTGGCTGGCTAATCAATCGCAACCCGCTACGCCATTTGTTGCAGGTTTAACAGGGGTAAATTATACCGTACAAATTAGCAGTGGATTGTTATCAAATACCGCCTACAAGTGGATGGTAGTGGCACACAACGGTTCGTGCCTGCAAATCAATACCGCACCTGTTCAACAATTTACATTGATACCGCTGCCCGACTTGCAGGTGTTAAATGTACAGGCACCATCAACTGCATTTTCAGGGCAAAATGTGGCATTTAACTGGACCATAAAAAATATTGGGCCGGGTAATACAATTACCAGTCAAAGCTGGACGGATGCTGTTTTTCTTTCTTTTGACAGTTTGCCCAATCTTACCATCGGACCTGAAACTTCGCCGGCCGCATGGAGCCAGTTAACATTTCCTATCAGGCCATTATTGATTGGTACAAAACCAAATGTGGCAGCTTTAAACAGTGGGGAACAATACAGTAATTCAATCAACTTTACCCTGCCATTAAATTATAGCCAGCCGCTGTATGCATATGTAATTACTAATTACCCGGCTAGCGGCAATGCACCCCGACAGGTTACGGTTGCCAACGATACGGCAAGATCGCCGCAGCCAATAGCAGTAACTTTGTCGCCTACGCCGGACCTGCGCGTAGATACCGCCATTATACCAACCACCACGTTTTCGGGCACTACCATCAACCTTACTTACAGGGTTAAGAACTTTGGTGTACTTACCCCTGCTGGCACCGGCTGGACCGATAAGTTCTTTATATCGCAAAGCCCGATTTTCAACATTAATACAGCTATACCTGTAAAATCACCAAAGCCGAATGGTACTTATTATGCGGATGCGCAGGATGCTTTTATACCTCGTGCTTCTCAATTACTGGCAGATAGTTTTTACACGGTAAATGTGCCGATAGTGATACCAAATTATATATTTGGACAGTATTTTATTTATGTTGTCACCAATGCCAATAACACTTTGTACGAGGGTGCTTTACAAAATAATAATACTAACCAGGCACTGGTGCAGGTACTTCTTACACCAACACCTCATTTAACGGTCAGTTCCTTAAACGTGCCTGTTACTACGGCAAGCGTTACACAACCTATTGGGGTTAACTGGATTGTTTACAACACCGGTTTTAATGATAATATCGAAAGAAATAAAGGGCATTATTTTGTAAAAAACGGAGTATGCGGCATTCTAACTTACTGCTATTTTCCAAATACAGATATTTCTTTCGTATGCGGTACAACACCGGGAATATCTTTTATAGACAGTGTAAGCTTTGGCTCAAGTTACTTTATTGATAAAGTTTACCTGAGTACCGACGGAAGTGGCTTAAATGTTAATACAGCAACGCTGGTAAACCAGATAAACCAGGGTGTACCTAATGCTGGTTTAAATGTTAGTGACAATTATAGTAATGCTACGGCTGCAGGATGTAAACCATTGGGTTCGGATGGAAACCTGTTTAACACCAATACCGACAACGTAATTAAACCAGGTTCCAATCACCCGAAATCTGTAAATTTTGTTGTACCTGCTAACCTTACGGCCGGTAACTATTATGTGTATGTGCTAACCAATTCAACTAAAACGGTGTACGAATATCCGGGAAATGCTGAATGGAAAAGAAGTGCCTTACCGATTGCTATACAACGGCCCGATGCCGTGGTATCGGCAATATCGGTACCTGCCACTGCAATAGGTGGCCAGCCGCTTACCATTAATTATACCGTGGTAAATAATGGGCCCGGCGCTGTTTTTGGTAGTTTAAGAAACGATCGGGTTTATGTAAGTTCCTCGCCTGTATTTGATGGAACTGCACAACCAATTTCAACTTTAAATTTTAATGAAAACCTTCCGGTAGGCACGCCTGTTCCACATTCATTGTCCTATACCTTCCCCTTGTCTTCATCAGGTAACCGCTATTTTTACGTAGTAACCAATTTTGACAGCACTTTTAGAGAAACCAATGCTAACAATAATACCAGTACTGGCGCACTAACCGTTTTAAGCACAGCAATTCCCAACGACCTGCTAGTTTCAACAGTGCAAATTGCTGATACAATAAGAAGTGTCTTCCCCATTGCTTTAAAATATATTGTAACCAATAACGGATCGGGTATAACTGCCGGTAATTGGCGTGATAGTATTTTTATAAGTTGTAGCCCTGTTTTTAGTATTGCGTCAAGTTACTTTGCAGGCTTTAGAAACCATACTGTAATTGTAGCGGGTGGTAGCAGTTATACTGACTCGTTTTTTGTAAATATTCCTATGGCCTTTTTTATAAATAGTTGCTTTCCAAAAGCCGTTTATAACAACGCCTATTTTTATGTTAAAACAAATGCTAACAATGTTGTTTTTGAAGGAAGTAGTACAAATAATAATGTAACGGGTTCGGGGCTAAAAGTAATTATCAACCCAGTTGTGGATCATGTTGTAACACAGGTTTCCGGGCCGGATACGTCAACTGCCGGGCGTAATTATTCTATAAACTGGACAGTTAAGAACCTCGGTCAAAATCCTGGTTCACTTTATTATTCTTTTTGGTCAGATGGTATTTATTTTTCTACCGACTCAGTATTTAATAACACTGCAGTGTTGGCAACCAGTTTTCCTGAAAACACCGTCCTTAACACCAATCAATCCTATTTGGAAAGCCGAAATGTTATAACACCCAATATTACCACGGGCGATTATTATGTTATGGTGTACACTAATTTCAACAGTGGCCTGGCGGGTGAAATTGATGGAACCAATAATGTAAACCTGGTAAGAAATAATTTAGGGGCAGCTAAAAAAATACATGTAATCCAACCTTTGCTGCCCGACCTTACCGGTTCCATCATAAAGTCACCAGCTTCGGTAGCAACCGGTCAGCCATTTACCATCATCCATAAGGTTACCAATAAGGGAGTGGGTATTACTTTTCCTGCTAACTGGAGCGATGCATTCTGGATATCTTCAGATTTTATACCAGGTAATAGTGGTGATATTTATGTGGCGGCTAAACCCCATACCGGAGCGCTGTTGCCCAACCAGAGTTATACTGATACTATTTTAACTAATCCGTTAGCTTTAAATGTTGCACCAGGTAATTATGTGTTGATAGGTATTACCAACAGCGGAAACAGTGTATTTGAAACCAACGGCAATAACAATCTTTCATTCAGGTACATTAATATTTACAATCCTGCACCAGCTGATCTTATTGTAGAAAGTATTATGAAACCGGATTCTGTTTTCCTCGGTTATCCTATGGATACCGCCAAATGGGTTATCAGGAACAATTCTGCAAATACAGCCCTTGGTATTTCGACAGACGGGCTATACTTATCAAAAGGAAAATTGCTTGACTCTACCGCGGTATTGCTGGGTGTTAAAAACAAGAACATTAATATGGCTCCGCTGTCCAGGGATACCATTAGCCTGACACCCATAGTTAATAATGTAACGGAAGGAAATTATAACCTGCTGGTACGTACAGACCTGCTCAATAATATTACAGAATTAAATAAAACCAACAATACCAGCGTTTCAGTTACTCAGGTGTATGTTGGTGCAAAGCAGTTACCATTAAATATACTTACGCCAAACACACTATTTAGAGATGATCGATTGTATAAAATGGTGATCCCCGACTCGCTAAGTGGTGCCACTATCCTGGTTTCGCTAAAATCGAAGGATTCTTTAACTATGACAAATCAAATGTTTATTGGCAATGGGTATGTGCCTAATGCTGCAAATTTTGATTACACTTTTAATACACCAAACTATGGCAACCAGGATATCGTTATGTCGTCGGTTACAACCGGTACTTATTATATCACCATCCGTGCAGCCTCTGTGGTTCCTGTAAATCAAAATATCACTTTACTGGCAGTAAAACTTCCGTTTAGCGTGCTTACAGTGCAAAGTTCGTCGGGCGGTAATATTGGTAATGTTACGGTAAAAATAGGCGGCTCATTGTTTACCAATAACATGACAGCAACCTTAACAAAAAGCGGAAAAACGATCACTGCTACCGCTGTTTATTTCACAAACAGTACCCTTGCCTATGCCACGTTTAACCTGCAGGGCCAGCCATTGGGTATTTATAATGTAACGCTCACTAAACCTGACACAACCATAGCTGTTTTAGCTTCGGCTTTCTCCATTGTACCTGCCAACAATGGCGGATTAAATAATGGTGGAGGAGTAAATACGGGGCCGGGCAATGGTAACGCTCCCGGCTGCGACCCCGGTGCTGCAGGCGGCATCAATTCTCAACTGGTTACTGAAATTGTTGTGCCTTCAAAAGCTTTTGGTGGTTGGCCATTTGTAATCCAGATCAACTATAACAATCCTACCAATAGCGATGTACCGGCTATTTCAAGGGTTATTTATAGCCTTGAAGGTTTACCAATTGCGTTTACAGCGGCAGGTTTGTCAACGGCAGGCAGCACTTTATACCTCGAACTTACTGAACAGAATGGTCCGCCAGGTATAATAAGGGCGGGAGGTTCGGGTACGGTAACACTGTATAGCAAAGCACCCGTTACTTTTCCGGGACATGCATTTGCAAACTTTGATTTGAGATAAACAAAGGGGATGATAGATGTTACAACTATTATCCCTCAATTTAGATTTTACATAAAAAAATACTGACTATGTTTTCCTTTTATAATAAAACAGGCAATGTATTGTTAGCTATACTCTTATTTGTTTGTAGTGGAACGGTTGTGGCCCAAAATATTAATACGCCCAATAAGTCAGGTCCATTAGGAACTGAAGTAAATACTTTAACTGGAAATCTATTTATATCCAGGAGTGATATTTATATTCCTGCCAGGGGCTTTGACATTAATATCTCTTTTTCTTATAATAGCTTCAATTTTGATATGAATAAAAGCTTTGGTAATGGATGGGGTTTTACCTATGACATTCGCTATGGTAATGATACAGCCAATAATAAAATAATACAATGGGGAGATGGCAGGGATGATCAATATACGCTCATAGATGGTGGCGGCTACAAATCGCCATCCGGCTTTTTTAACAAGTTTACGCAATACCAACCAGGTAAATTTTTAATTACTGAACCAGAAGGAACAAAATATTATTTTGATAATAATTTCCATCGGAAAATTACCCGTTTGGAAGAACGGAACGGTAATTTTATCAACTTTGTTTATACAGACACCTTATTAACCTCCGTGGTAAATAATGCCGGCCAATCAATCACCTTTGGTTACAATGCCAGCGGATTACTAACGTCTGTAACCGATGCCGTAATAGCCCCCTCCCGCACATGGAATTATAGTTATGATGGTAATGGCAACCTTTTAAAAGTAACCGATCCTTTAGGCGGTACCAGCAAATATACTTACCTGGTAAACGGGCCTATGAAAACGATGAGCGATAAAAATGACAATACGATTGACATTATTTATTATCCTGATTTTACCACCAGCGAAATAATTGGTTGCAATAAAAGGATAAGCTTTACTTATGACACCACCACCAAATTTACAGTAGTAACCGATTTTGTGCCACCCAGTAATAACCAGGTTACCACCTATGGTTATAAGGTTGTTAACGGACAATCGTGGCTTAGCTCCCTAAAAAGTAACTGCTGCGGATATAATATGACTTTTGATTTTGATGCCAATGGTAATAAAATAAAGGAAACAGATGCCAATGGAAATATTACCACGTACACATACGATAGCAGGGGTAATATGCTGACAAAGAAAGACGCTTTAAATCAAACTGTTTCGTACACTTATACAAGCGACTACAGTAATATTTTGAGTTTTACTGATGCAAAAGGATTTGTAACAAGCATGACTTATAACAGTAAGGGCGACATGGTAAAATTAACCGCCCCTGGCAATTTAATATACAAAGCCACCTATAATACTAATGGAGACATATTAAACAGTACAGATGCTACAGGGGGCACTTATTCTTACAATTATGATACCTATGGCAACCCGGTAAGTGTTACGGGCCCCAACGGCTATAAGGCCACATTGGGTTTTAATGCAAGGGGGCAAGTGGTGTCCTATACCGATGCCCGGGGCAATACAGCCAATTTACAATATGACATTTTAAACCGGTTAAAAAAAATTACCGACCCCATAAATAATATAGTTCAATATAGTTATGATGCTGTGGGTAATGTTACATTGGTTAAAAACCAGAATAATGAGAACAGCCAGATGAAATATGATGCCTCAGGCAGATTGATTCAATATACTGATCCTTTAAATAACTCAAATTATTTAAACTATGATGCAATGGATAATCCGATAGCTGTAAAAAGCACAATCGGAAATACGACAACATTTAGTTATGACGCCAGGAACAGAATGAACAATGTAATAGATCCTTTGGGTAATTCTACCACCGTCTCTTACGATGCAAATGGTAATGTTCTTTCGGCTAAATTGCCAAATGGAGAACAGCTTAATTACCATTACGACCCATTAAACAGGATAATTGCTGTAAAAAACAATGGTGGCACTATTGCTAGCCTCGTTTACGATAAAAATAATAATGTAGTTAGTTTAACCAACGGTACAGGTGCTACCACCAACGCTACTTACGACAACCTGAACAGAATTAGGCAATTAACCGATCCGTTAGGAAATTCCTATATACTGGACTACAATCAAAACAGCAACATTGTAGCGGTGACTGACCGTAATGGATTTGTAAAAAATTACACTTATGACAGCCTGAAACGGGTAAAGACTTATACCGATAATAATGGCTTTGTTATTACAGTAAATTATGATATTAACGGAAATATCGTTGCGCTTACCGACCAGAATAATAATAAAACGAACTACACATACGATAGCCTGAACCGTTTAAGTACCACTGCTTATCCTGACAATAAATACTTGCAATACATTTATGATAATAAAAGCAACATTATAACCAAAAAGTTAACTGATGGCACCAATATTCAATATGTGTATGATTCGCTAAACAGGATCAAAAACAAAATATTATCTGGCGGCCAGTTATTTAATTATACCTACGACGCCCTTAGCCGTGTTACTGCTGCTACGAATAATGCCGGAACAGTTAACATTACTTACGATGCATTAAACAGGATTTTATCAGAAACTTATGATGGAAGAACAGTTTATTATAACTATGATGTCGCCGGTCGTACACAATCAACTATTTACCCTGACAGCACTACAATTATAAAAACCTTTGACACCCGTAACCGCCTTATCAGCATATCAAAAAACAATACTATTTTAGTAAGCTATCAATACGATAATTCCAACCAGTTAACAACAAAAACGTTTGCTAATGGTATTTCTACCAATCTGCAATATGACTTTGCCAACAGGCTAAGCAACTTCAGCACGGCTAATGGAAGCATCCAGAACACCTCGTTTACATACGATAAAGAAAGAAACAAAAAAAACATCAACCGGTTTAATAATTCGACTCTTTCAGAACAGTTTACCTACGATAACGGAAACCGGATTATTAATTACAAACGTGGCGTTATTGGCGGTACTCCCATCCTACAAAACAGTTACACCTTTGATGCGTTGGGTAACAGAATAAGTGCCAATTTAAACGGAACGACTACTACTTATTCAGCAAATAATTTAAACCAGCTAACCAGCGGCAACAATGGAACCCAAAATATTAATTATACGTACGACAATAACGGCAATCTAACCTTTGACGGCATTTATTATAAAACATACGATGGAGAGGTAAGGCTTTTAAAAGATTCGGCGTCGCCCTTAAATGTCATCACCTATAAATATGACGCTTTTGGTAGAAGGGTGCAAAAAATATTTAACGGTGTACCATTAAAATATACTTACTCCGGTTTAGCACAGGTAGAAGAGCGTGATGGCATTACCAATTCTTTACGATCCACAACCGTGTTCAAAAATTTTCTTACACCCATAACAAACGAAAAAAACGGCGCTACTTACTATTATCATCAAAATGAGCTTAATTCGGTAGAAGCTATTTCTAATAGCAGCGGCAACCTAACTGAGAGCTACCGGTACGACGTGTTCGGCAAGCAAACCATTTATGATGGCTCAAATAATATAATTACTTCGTCGATTGCCAGCAACCGTTTTGGCTTTACAGGCCAGGAGTATGACAGTGCGACAGGCAGTAATCGTTTCTATTTCAGAAATTATAATCCCGCTACAGGCACCTTCAATCAACGTGATTTAATTGGTTATGCAGATGGAATGGGTATGTATCAATATTTGCAGAATAATCCCGCTAATGGGGTGGATGTTTTTGGGCTGGAGAGAAATCCTTGTATTCATGACCCTAAAAAAATTAAATATGTCACAAAAAATGAAATAGAACGGAATAAAAGAAGAGTTATAGAACATAATAGGGAAACTTTTCCTGGAAATGATTTAAAAACCAATTTTGAAGCGGTTGGAAGTGCCGATAGTAGATTTTATGATGAATTGTCGAAACACCAGGAAGGCAATGATAAATATTATTTTATGGGCAATACTTTAGCAAACTATGAAGTAAATTATTATTTCACCGGATATACATCGGGTTCCAGAAACTGGGGGTCGGTATTTTCACAGGCTTCCTCAAGAGCATGGAATGGTGGCAAGGGTTTATACGGATTAGTGACAGGTAAAACAATTGAGGGGAAACCCGCCGGCCGTATGGAGTCATTAGGAAGAGCCCTTACTACTCTAAATCCCTTTGATACAAGATCATCTTTAATGCATTTAGGTAACGCTGATGCAAATATGGAATTTGGAAACTATAATAAAAGTTTATTAAGGACAGCGGTTAATTCACCACAGATTGCTTTAGATGGGTTGCAATATATAAATAGAGATATTTTTTATTCTGATAATAGTAATTTAGGAGATGGGTTTGATAATAAAGTAACTGAATTTGGCGAATGGTGGCCGGTGATAAATCCTAAAACCGGGGAAATAGGGTATGAATTTTTTGCGAACAGAATTATTTCGAAAGATAGGATGGAAGACTTCGATAATTTCTTGAAAAAGAACTGCCCTCAAAACCAAAACCCCAACGGTACCCAAAAACCCACCCCTTACCACTACGATCCAATTACCGGCAAAATAGAAATCATTCAATCAAACGACCCTAACGAAATACTTGGCCCCGATGGGGTGCCTGGTAAAAAATGGGTAAGCATTAACGACAGAATGCCTTATACTATTTTATGCGAAAATTCAAAATCAGCATCTGCCCCCGCCAAATATGTGCGCATAACCACTCCAATTGAACCCAAACAAGACCCGGCAACTTTTCAATTAGGATCTTTTGGCTTCAATAACCTAACATTTTCTGTACCCAACAATACAGCCTCTTACTATCAACGGTTAGATTTGAGAGATTCATTGGGATTGTATGTTGATGTAGTGGCAGGGTACGACCAGCTCAACAAACAGGCTTTCTGGCAATTTGAGTCGATTGACCCGGTAACCCTGGTATCGACAAGAGACCCGCTGAAAGGACTTTTGTTACTGCAGGATAGCGCTAATCCATTGTATGGGCATGGATTTGTCAACTTTAGTATGAAGCCGTTAAAAACTTCCGTTACATTGGATACCATTGGTGCCAAGGCATCTATTGTGTTTGATGGTAATGATACCATACCTACCAATATTCACACAAACACCATTGATGCTGTGGCACCTGCCAGCCGCATGAACAACCCAATAGCTATCAATGCCCGTTCGGTTACACTTAACTGGACGGGTACAGACGATGTAAGTGGTAGTGGTATAGATTATTATACCGTGTACACATCTGGCGACCAGGTAAATTATTCGGTGCTAATACCAAAAATAAACCAAACAGATACCACCGTTTTGCTAAACGCCGACTCCAGCTATTGTTTTTTTGTACTGGCAACCGACAAAACTGGCAATAGAGAAACTTTGAGGACCAACGAAATAATTTGCAGAACCGGCGGAATTCCCTTACCGGTTAACTGGCTATATTTTAATGGCAAAACAGTTGAAAAAGATAATGTGCTGGATTGGGCCACCGCCTCTGAAAAAAACACAAGGCAATTTGATGTGCAGCGAAGTGCAAATGGTACATCCTTTAGCCCAATTGGTATTGCAAAGGCTGCGGGTAATAGCAGCCAACATTCCAGGTATCAATATAAAGATTACAATATAGATAAGCTAAAAAGCGAAACAAACTATTACCGGTTAAAGCAAATAAACATAGACGGCACATTTACCTATAGCAACATAGTTAGGCTTACCTATAAACGTAATGGTAAGGTAAGGTCAATTATATATCCAAACCCAACCGAAGGGTCTGTAATGCTGGTGATAAAGGAAAATGCTTTATTTGGATCCGAAGCTGGTATATACGATATCAATGGGAGGCTGCTGGAAAAAATTAAAATTACCTCGGGCAACCAGGTAATTAATTTAGGTAAATATTTAGCCGCTACTTATTTCATTAAACTTAAAAATGGTGAAGTATTTAAAGTGATAAAAAATTAGTAGATAAACGAGCGACTTTGTCAAGGTATATTGACCGATCCAAGCCTTTTAAAAAGACGTTTACTACGATTACGATCTTGATGCAACAATTACTGTTCACCAAAAACCGATTTTCATTTCAAAGTTGCAGGGTGAGCGCAAATTTATTTACGACTTTCCAAACTGCATTACAATGCAACACCAGAACAAATTAACTGTACACCCGGCCGGGGCATTACCAAAGAAGTACTGGCCATGTTAACGGACGGAAGTTTTATTGAGAAGTCGGAAAATCTGCTGATTACCGGCTCTACCGGATGTGGCAAAAGTTACCTTGCCTGTGCAATGAGAAGAAACGCCTGCCTGTTGGGATACCGCACACTGTATTATTCTTTGAACCGCTTTATTGAAGCCCTGGCCGCAGCCAGATTAGATGGCACCTACATCCGCTGGATTAATATGATTGCAAAAACCCCGTTACTAATAATAGATGACTTTGGTTTACAACCCCTCACCTATGATATGCGATTAACATTACTGCAAATACTGGAAGATCGGTTTGCAAAAGGAGCTACAATTGTAACATCATAGTTACCGGTAAATAAATGGTACGAATACATCAATGAGCCCACGCTGGCCGATGCAATATGCGACAGACTGACAGCCAATGCAAACAAAATAGAATTTAAAGATGATTCCCTGAGGCAAAAGAAAACAAACTAAATTACATTAGCTACTACAGACAAAAATGAGTGGTAAACTTTGCACTGAAATGGAGGTAAACTTTGACCGTAATATCCAGCAGCTGTCATCATTTTGCTAGGATGGAGGCTATTAAATATTGGCTGCAAGGCATGAGGGTGCAGATATAGACAGGCGTTTTAATAAAATGGGTATTGCAGCCTTCGTTTTGAAATAAGGGATACCAAGTGACCAAACGATGGTATATAAAAAAATTGGCCCATTGCAGGATGCACAGAGAGCGATAAAGGTTGTAAGAGAAAATGCCAAAAAACGGGAGATCAATAAAAATACCATTGGTATTATGGGCTTTTCTGCCGGCGGCCACCTGGCTTCAACGGCTGGAACACATTTTCAACAAACTTATATTACCAATTATTGTTGTCCGACAAACGTACAAAAAAAGAGAGTTTATAGTTGTATAGCTTACTGGTACTACATTTCAAATTTAATTTGAAAAGCAGGGGGTGTTGTTTTTTTAGGTGATGGCGTGGGTTTGTTATCTTTTTTGAACCGTTTTCTTTTAATTTTATAAGCCTCAATTATAGCAGAGAGGTCAACATAGTTCATTATGTGCAAGCGGATGATGGTAGATAGTATAGAAAAAGCCATTTTAGATTTGTGTGACTTGTAGGTTACATCTAAGAGTAACAAAGCGATCAGGGCGCACCAAATTTGTGTTTCAATTGCATTTGCATTATCTCCAAAGAAGTAAGTAAGCGGAAAGTTTTGTTTTAATTTTTTGAAGAATGTTTCTATTTGCCAGCGGTTTTCATATACAGCGGCTATCTCTACAGCCGTAAGTTCAAAGTTATTGGTAATGTACACAAAAGCTTTCCCATACCTTTCTGAAAAGAATGCTACTCTTCTCATTTGTTGTTTTATTTCTTCTTTATTTACAGTGTAGGTTACTTCTATTTTTTCATCTCTTAAATATATGCTGCGCGTCGTCTGGCAGCGCAAACTCTTCAATAGCTCTATAATCTGCATTTTCTTTTTGACGGGTTACATAAAAGATACTTCTTTTCGTAAACGCATCGAACTGCATGTAGTTGATATAGGCTTTATAAAAGTAATGATGGAGTAATCGGGTAACTCTTTAATGTATTTATAAAACTGCTGGTTGTGTAGGGCAGCAGCTGTGTATTTAATAAACGAAGGCATATTGGTCTGTGCATTTAAAAGGGTATGCACCTTCTTGCCGCCTTTACTTTTTCCATCCTTTCGTTTTCGGCCTGCCGGTTTCAAAATGGCTTTAAATAGCAATATAGTGGTGCTAGCAAGAATATAGAGCCTTTGGAGCAGGGATGATTGCAAGGGGCTGTCCGAGATACTGTGCTTATAAACGCCATACAACTTCTGATAAATAGTACCAAACACTTTAGATGGTCTGTGTTTATTACCATCGCTTAAAGTGCTGCGTGGTGGAACCCGGCTAAGGTTCAGATAATTAAGCTTGCCCTCGCAAACCTCTAGTCCATACTGTACCTCGCGCAAGGAAGTACAGTTGGTGTAAATACCGTACAGCATACTTACCAGGTGATCCCAAAGAAATAATTTTTTATAGCATAGGTTAGCTTTATGTTCCTGAATGGTTTGTTTAATAATTGACTGGTCCAGTAAGGAAAGCAATTGGCTGAAGATAGGCTGTCCGACAAAATCTGTAGATTTGTTCATGTCATTTTTATGGTGTGGTAACTACAAATATGACAAAGGGTGGCCAAATGACCACCCTTATTTTTTATTTATCTCGGACAACAATGAATAAAAATGATCATTAAAAAAAGGGGCGAAAAATGGTTGCAGCAATCAATACCGGGCACTCCATTCACCGCATGGTGAACTACAATGAAAACAAAATTCACAACGCAACCCTTTTAATCACATCTAAACATACATTGATAAATAAATTGAAGTTGATTGCTCCTTATGGTACTTATGCTCAAAGCAATTACGCCTGTTGAATGATTTGCATTGCTTAAAGACAAAAGAAAAGAGTGAGTGATGCGGTGAGTACAGGAAATTAAGTTTTTATAAAAAACTGTGGCGAGGGTCAGGGGAACGTCTGGTCCGCTAAACAATAGTTTGTCAAAATTTCTAAAGGTTCGATTTAAAAGAATAGTCTCCCGAACCGATTTCTATTACTGCATAACCATCACGATAACCTGTTAATTTTAGTTCCGAAACAGCATTTATCGATTTGCCGCTTTCTGTTATTGTACCATTTTCTTTTGATGGCACCCATACCTCTGCAATGGTATTGGCTGGTATTGAAACATGTAGCGTAAAACTTTGAGCATCCTTTTTCCAATCGCTTATAATTGAACCACGAATTGAATGATAACTTCCTTTTGCCCATGTTAACTCCCCTGCTGGCTGTGGTTTGATAAGTATCTTTTCAAAACCCGGGGCTGCTGAATTAATGCCCAACACCGAGCGATAAAACCATTCACTGATGGACCCAAACATGGGATGATTTAAAGAACCTGCGTTATCAGGTTTTTTCCACGACTCCCAAAGCGTTGACGCTCCATTCGCCAACATGTGGCCCCATCCGGGAAAAGTCCGTTGGTTAGCTACCCGGTAGGCAACATCATTTTGATTGGTGCCACGCATAACATCAAACATCATTTTAGTAGCAAAAATGCCTGTTGACAAATGCCAGTTATGTCTTGCATATTCATCCATCAATACTTTCATGCTTGCATCTTTTTCAGGAGAAAAATTATAAGATAAAGCAAACAATTGCGCCGATTGAGTTGCATTATCAAACCGGCCGGTAGCAGGAACAAGATATTTTTTAACAACAGCATCTTTAATCTTTTTTGACCAGGAAGCATATTTTAGTGAATCTTCTTTTTTGCCTAAAATTCCCGCAAACTCCGAAGCAAGTAACACGTGATGATAATAAAACGCTGCTGCAGAAAAAGCTTCAGGTCTCGGATCCAGTGCTTCATGGTCACTAATATCCCAGTGAAATAATCCATCTACTTCCTTTGATTTTAGAAAATCCATCTGTTTTTGTACCCCTGCATAATTTTCTTCAATTATCCGCTTATCTCCATAAAATTCATAGAGTTTCTTTTGCAAAAATGGAAACGCAAGCTGCCATCCCAAAGGACCAGATTCTCCACCATACCCTCTGTCAGCTATACCCGTGTAAGGAGCAATTTCAGTTATGCCGCCATCCGGTTGCTGTTCGTTCGCAAAATCCTTCACCGTTTTCCTGTAAAAAAGGGACATGTCAAAGTTGTACATGAAAGCCTCAGACGTCACTACAATATCTGCCCCATAACCCATTTTTTCCCGGCCCGGACAATCAGACTGAACACTAAAAACATTACTTAAAAAAGTCCACTTAATGGCTTCCTGTAGTCTATTAAACATTTCATTGGACGAGGCAAAAGTGCCACTTTCAGGCATATCAGCGTTCATTCGAAGGCCCTCAATATCATTAAGATCTGGCTTGCCCGGCCAACCGGTTATTTCTACAAACCGAAAGCCATGAAAGGTAAAGCGTGGTGCCCATTGCTCCACCCCTTCGCCCTTTAAAGTATACACATCCTGTTGCCATGCTGTTTTAGGAGCACCGGGTCCACCCCGTAAATTCCATATCTCTTTAATGTGTCCGGCAGTAGTTGTTAAGTAGTTTAAGCGGCCATCAGCATGAATATCTTCACCATAACGAAGGCTAACTTTTGAACCGGCTTTGCCTTTTACTTTAATCCGTGCCACCCCTGCAAAGTTTTGCCCCATATCAACAATAAAAGTATCCTTACCCACTTCAGTTATTTCTACAGGTTTCACCACTTTTGTTACCCGTATCGGCGGCGCCATTTGTGGCGTAAGTTCTCCTGAAGGACCTTCAACTGTTACTGCATTTTTCCATTCTTTATCCTGCACAGAAGTTGCCGACCAATTATTGCGTTCAAGACGGGCATCATAACGTTCGCCCAGGTAAACATTGTTACGAACTATGGGGCCGGTTGCTGTTTGCCAGCTTTCATTGGTTACGATTGTTTCTTCAGAACCATCAGTATACCTCACCAGTATTTGTGCCTTTACACAAGGGCGCCCTGTTTGTTGATAATCGCGAAGGTTAAACCTGCCAAACAGCGTTAATGGCAAAGGATTGTACCAGCCGTTTCCTAACATAAAACCTATTACGTTTACTCCTTGCTTAAGCATTGCAGTTATATCATGTGTTACATAAAGTGCCTGCTTTTTGTAAGTTGTCCAACCCGGATCTAACACATGGTCGCTTATCTTTTGCCCGTTCAAATAAGCTTCGTAATAGCCCAGCCCCGATACGTATAATCTTGCACTCGCAATCTTTTTATTTGCATCAAAAGCCTTTCTAAAAAGTGGCATTGGGTCATCTCCATAAAAGTCTTCCGGCTTGTCAAACTGCTTCTTGCCGTCGCCTATCCATTGACCCTTCCAATCGTTTGCATTCATCATGGCTGTTTCAAACCAGGCGGGCCCGCTCCAGCCCGACACATTTTTTTGTGCATCGTACACCCGTACCCGCCAGTAATAACGGGTAAATGGTTTAAGCGGCAACCCTTTATAAACCACCTGAATATTTTGGGTGCTTTCCACTTTGCCGGCCGCCCATACGTTGCCTTTAAATTGTTGAGGCGTGGTCAGTTTGTCACTTACCTCAAGTTCATAGGCCAATTGTTGTTGGTTGCGTTGATCGGATAACAGGGTCCACGACAGCCGTGGTGCTGCCTCGCCTATGCCCAATGGATAATGAATGTATTCGCAGGTAAGTGTACCCGGCCTTAGCTGCAAAATGGCCTTGCCTAACGATGGCAATGTACAAATCAGCAACAGGAAAACTACATTCACCGCTGGCAGCATGATGTTGTAAATAGTAGAGGCTTTAAATCGCATGGTGTCCATTTAAAGAAGTTTTTTTATGGGGCCGTCATTAGTTCTTTGTGCGGCATCAGTGGCGTCGCACTCTTGTACAAAATAACCTACCGCAGCTTTTTTTAACCAATATACTTTTTCCATTTTTTTTTAATTTTTACTTTTTACTTATAAACTGTTTGCTGATTAAAATATCAATAGTACAAGAGGCTGCAAGAATGATGACTTTTTATTAACCGCCCGAAACCAAAATACTTTTATCAATTTTCTTTGGACAGCATTAAAAAAAAGAAGAAATCATGATCGAAAAAAAATTCACCATTTAGCGTATTTCACAATGTACACCTCACATCTACCTTACACCACCTCACTTTCCCAACCGCCATGCTTGCTATTCGTGGGACTTGGATGACCATGGCGACATTACTCGCAATTGTTCATTATTCGTTCACTTTTTACTTTTTACTTTTTAATTTTTAATTTTTAATTTTTAATTTTTAATTTTTACTTAAAAAGCAACCTCATAATACATCGTCTTATACTTACTTCCATCCAGTATCATCTTCCCATTGCTTACCCTCACCTGCTGTCCCGTTCTGTTGCCAATGTGATCCAGGATATACACTTTGGGTTGTTGTTTTCTTAGCATGGTTATTTCCACCCGCACAGGTTCTAACAACACCGGGGCTTCACCTACATTCAGTAGTTGTGTATGATCCTTGTTGTACTGCATATTCGTATTTCGTGCCCTTGCAATGGTGGTGATCAGTATACTTTTTGTACTGGCAAGCGGCTGTTGTTTATCAAGGCTACTCACCAAAATAACTGCAAATGGGTTGGAAGATTGTAAGCTGCAATCGCCCAATTTCAAGGTGCTTTTCGGAAGAAAACCAACCACGCCCTGTGCGCCTTTGGTATCAATGGTAAAGAACCCGCTATCCTTATAATTCCATAATAACTGCCCGGTGGTTGAGCGTACAGTGTCGTTGGTAACAGCAGGCAATTTATTTATGACCGGCGCAGCTTGTTTAGTGCTATCAGCAAAGGTGAGCACTACCCTTCCGGCTGCAAGCGCTTCTAAAGGAACCAGTGATTGCAACCGCTTGATGTCGGACTCCTGTTCTACCTTTTCATAAAATGGCAACTCCCCCTTCATCAATTCTGCAACAGTTACATTCCGTTTGACAATTACCTCCGCTTTTTTAACGTCGCCACGGTACACCATGGCAGCTAATGCAGGGTACAGGGCCAGTTGGGTTGGCGAAGTAACATTGTACACCCCGTGCCCGCTTTGTACGGTTGGCGTGTAGTGTGCGTAATCCATGGCAAAGGCAAAGGAGGCATCCCAGCCTTGCAGACCCATGCCATAGGCGGCGATTATGGGCGAACTTTCGGCGGTCCATTCGTTTGGTATCAAGCTCATCCATTCCGATATAAAAAAGGGCCTGTCTGCTACCTGCTGAAAGCCTGTGCTTAACATGCCGCTACCAGGGTGACTTACCATTGCTGCATTGTTTACTTTACCTGCTGTAAGCCGGTGTCCCGTGCCGCCACCCGAATAGTTATGTCGGTCGATGGCACCTGCGCCATAATCAGCATACAAATTCAACAGGTGGGCAATGCCCGAACCTGCCTGCCAACAACTGCCTACAATCACTCCTTTGTAACCGGTGTTCCGTACTGCCTTTTCAAATTTTGTATAAAACTTTGCCTGTTCATTATACAGGAAAATCGCTTTATCCGCTACATGTTGTGGTAATGATGCTATTGCCTTTGCCGCCTTTTCTGACTCTCCGGTAAAAAATCCATGGTTAGGCCTGGGGTAAATGTTTTGTTTCTCCAGGCTTTCATCCGCAGGCAAAACATTTTTGCCCCATGCAATTTCCAATGCTTGTTGTGTGCCGTACTTATCTTTTAGCCACTGCGAAAACTTGCGGCATAACAAGGCCCTGTATGTAGGTGTTTGCTTTAGCGTTTCCTCCATCGCTCCCCAAAAAATATTGTCTTCGTTTTGAAACTCCACAATGGCAAGCGCTGCATCATCCGCATAGCGTAACCCCGTATTGGGATTTCGATGGCTGAGCATGTTAAGCGTAAGCTCAATGTTTAATTCCTGCAAGTCTTCTGCAAAATTTACAATGGAGGCCGTGGAGCCGTTAAGGTGCGACCAGGGGAATTTGGTATTGGCTACTTCAGTATACGCCAGCAAGCGGCTACTATCTGCCGGCATTACTCGGTGGCCATAAATATGCGACCAGGCGTAATAGATCCCTTTTTCTTTTAACCTGCTACAGAAGTAATCAAAGTTGTTCCACTTATCAGGTGTTAATTGAGTGGAATGTATGCCGTCCGTCGCATCCCAGGTAAACTTGTGAAAGCGGACTCCGTTAATGCCGTAGGCCGCCATGAAGTCTGACCATTTATCTGCCTGTTCTTTTTTTACAAAAGGGTTGCTGCTGGCAATATTTACACCCCAAAACTTTATGGGTGTTCCATTTTCAAAAACCAGGTCATCGGCTTTCATCTGTACAAAGCCGTGCTTGCCGGCTGGTGCATCCAACCAGCCCTGCATGTTTATACGCGACTTGCTGTGATCTGTGCCGGGCGTAAATGCATACCAACCCG
>Ga0105047_10002015_pt1 | contig 36421 bp, 36 predicted proteins | sample MAT04_FD_78384 | JGI IMG/M metagenome (GOLD analysis project Ga0105047, IMG submission 78384) | Freshwater microbial communities from Lake Fryxell liftoff mats and glacier meltwater in Antarctica - MAT-04 (megahit assembly) | ecosystem: Environmental > Aquatic > Freshwater > Ice > Liftoff... | reverse complement strand
GCGTCTATCGCCGCTTTCCCACACTGGCACGCACCTTGTCGGATGCGTCCCAATCGTTGGCATGCATCGCGGCAACAATGGTCGAATCACGGAGCCAAAATGCCTGAAACGCGCCGGCAAGATCGCCTTCAATCACAACTTCGTCGTATCCATCTGGGCCGACGTTGCCGACGTATTCCATCCCCAGGTCGTACTGGTCGCTGAAGAAGTACGGCAAGCGCTCATAGGCTTCGTTGGCGCCAACAATGTTGCGGGCCGCTGCCTTTCCTTGCTCGATGGCGTTGTCCCAATGCTCGACCCGAATTCCTCGACCCAATACTGGGTGGTCCTGATTGGCAATGTCGCCGATCGCATAAACGTCGGGATCAGATGTCTTCAAGTACTCGTCGACGAGTACCCCATTGTCGATCGTGAGTCCGCCGGATTCGGCCAACCCGACGTTGGGCTGTGCGCCGATTCCAACGACGACAAGATCGAATGGCAGCAGGTCGTTAGCAGTTGTTTTGACGCCAAGGCGAAGATTCACCCCGTGGCCCCGGTGCAAGACGGCAAACGATTGAGCAACCTCTGGGCCTAGCACGGCGAGCAACGGAAGCTCTGCCGATTCAAAGACTGTGACTTCGCACCCTAATTCGCGTGCCGCAGCAGCTACTTCTAGACCGATCCATCCGGCACCAATCACGGCAACATTCGGCTTCGCCAATAGCGCAGTTCGCAGCTTCACGCTGTCGGAGATCGTCCGCAGATAGTAGACGGAATGATCGAGCTCATCGACCCAGCTCAATCGGCGCGCGCTTGCACCTGTTGCCAGGACGAGCGTGGTGTAGGACTGGATCCCAGCTGAGGTCTCAAGGGTGTGGGCCTCGGTGTTCAACGACGTGACATCAGTCCCGGACTGAACTTCGATGTCGTTGTCTCGGTACCAGTCAGCCTCATGAAGGTAGGCGGACTCAACATCCTTCTTCCCCAAGAGCACGTCTTTGGAAAGCGGTGGCCGTTCGTAGGGAAGATGAGGTTCTGCTGCATAGATGACGATTCGACCTTCGTAACCAAGCTTGCGTAGCTCGCTAGCGACAGTCACGCCAGCCAGTCCGCCACCAACAATGGCGATAGTCATCATGATCTCCTTCACTGACGGCAAGTCGTATCGGCGACTCTAGGCGCTGAGGTCGGTCCATTCGAAGTTGAGGGGGTCCGCGGGCCCACCGAGCTGAAGCTAGGTCGGCGGGTAGGTGATCGAGGTCCCGCTGACACACGCGAATGAGGTCAGCTGGTGGGGTTTGATCGACCTTTCGCCGATGATGTCGATCACGGTGATTCCCCTGACGAGTAATGCGTCCCCGATCAGTGAGCGGTGACATCTCCAGGGCACGGCTTCGGCACACATGATTACTACCTGGTTGGTTTGAGCGAGTTGGATCAGGTCGTCAATTCCGGTGCTGAATGCCGCTGTTTGCATGTAGTCGGCATAGCCGCGGAATGAAGTGTTTCTCCACGCTGTATTGACCGAGTCTTTCGTTGTATGGCGCAAGCCACCCAGAGATTCCAGGCGTTGGTACCCCACGGACTGATCATTGAGGGCGGCGGCGAGGAAGTCGGAATTGTATTGAGGGTTGTGCCGGGATCTGGCGATCGTACGCACGTCAACCACCATTTCGATCCCGGCGCTGCTCAGTAGTGAGTGGAACTGCGGGATCGGGCGAGTGGAGTGCCCGATCGTGTAGACAGTGGTGGTCACAGCGCGCGCTGGTCAGCAGTCGGGTCATTCCCGTTTCGCGACAGTGAGCAACACTGCCGAATCTTCAAGGGCTTCCAAGGAGTGCGGCGCGTCCGGAACTATGAGGAGGTCACCGTTGGACCCCTCCCACGATGCGCCTTCAGAGGCCAGCACGACCCGTCCAAGCAGGACGTGAACTGTGGCCTCTCCGGGGTTGGAATGCTCGGCCAGCATGTGACCAGCACTTATCGCAATCAGGGTTTGGCGCAGAGAATGCTCGTGGCCGCCGTACACAGTTGTTGCGCTGCGACCGCTGGCCGAGCCTCGGGCCGATTCCAGTTGCGTGCGAGCAAGTGCAGTGAGTGAAAACTTCTCCATGGTGATTGCTTCCTTTCCTAGGTCCCAGTAGTTGCCAATTTTGGCAGAGGCGCCGCTTTCGTTTCAGTGTCCGTAGCTTGCCGAGGCTGAGCAGGTCCAGAATTTAAAAGTACTCGCCGGGGTCGTCGGCAGTTGGTTCTGCGCCGCCCGAAGGTGAGGTGCCCCGTGGGCGTGGTGTCGGTTGGCTTTTCCGTGTGCCGTGTGGCAGCCCGCCGCTGTGGCCGCCGTAGGGGCTGCCATGGACGGCCGATTCTGCGCGTTCGAAAACGACAGTCCATCCTGCTAGTGACACGCGATCACCTGCATGTAAACGTCGACCGAGCGCGGGCCGACCGGCAACGAGAGTTGAGTGATCAGGGCTGGTGTCGAAGAGCAGGTAGTCATCAACTTCGTCACGGCGCACTTCTGCTTGGTGATACGCGACCTGGGGCAAAACGATGTCGCACCCTAGATCGCTGCCAATTACAGTCGTTCCTGGTTGGAGCGGGCAAACCAAAGGAACGGTTCCGTCGCCGTTTGCAATCTTGATGTCGATGCTGTCGTCAAAAAGTGCGACGAGACGAGGTTGGCCACCGCCATGTACGTCGTGCGTCGTGCCCAACCGATTCGCATCGGTGTCGTGGTCCAGTTGACGGGTGTCGTGGTCGACGGGAACCGCCGCGATCTCAATCGCATTGTCCGAGCCTTGCGCAGCACTTCCGGGACCTGTCATGGTGTGCTCCGGGTGTGGGTTGGGTTAAGGACTCATACCCAATGTCCTCGCTGTCGGTGGCGACGTCAAGGAGTGGGCAAAGGCGCAGCCGATGTTCTTCTCGGAACTCCAACCATGGGCCGGTCCTTAATCGAAACCCAGTTGATCGAGGCGGGCATCGGGCGCATCTATAGGCGAGACGGACCATCGCGGATCGACTCTGAAACTGACCGGTCTCGTGTTACTGGGTCGTTGTCGGGCAACCCTGGCGGTTTGGCGTCGTCAGGGCCTTGTCCGCGTTCGCCAGTGCGGCGTTGACGCCTTCTAGTACGACTGGGTCGTAGGTCAGTGCTTGGTCGGTTTTGAGTTTGAGTGCGTCGGTGAAGAAGGCACTGTGGACGTCGGGTCGGACTAAGCATTGCCGGTGAGGAAGGACAGTGTCGGAGATCCCGGTGGCTAGCGCGCTGGTCTCCTGGATAAGACCGTCATTGGGCCAGACCCGCGGGTCTCCACCGGCGAGTTTGAGCAGATTCCCCGCGAAGAGGGTGACGGGGATACCGGCCAGCGCATCGCCTTGTGCCTGGTTCCAGCCGGACTTCCCGTCGGCGCCGTCAAGGAATTTCGTCGACAGTTGTTCCGGAGCTTTTACCTCGCCGGTTTTCGCGGCTTTCTGCACCTGCTCAATGACATCGAGGCATGATGCCTGGTTTCCGCAAGCAGAGGCCGGTACCGCACCAGAGGCGATGTTCTCTGAGAATGAGCCTTCCCACGGTGTGCCGATCGTGATGAATGATCGAACGGCGACAGCTGATGCGTTGTCCTTGAGCGACTTAATCCCTGACCGCGAAAAGAGCCCGCCCATGGAGTGGGCCACGATGTCAACCGAGGTGACGCCGTATTGCGCGTTTAGGTAGTTGATGAACGTGCTTAGCTTGGTCCCGCCTTCATCGATGGGAGCGATCGCGTTGACGGTCATTGATTCGGGCAATGCTGTGGGGCAGTTGGAGAATGCGCCAGGTCCTGTGAAGCTACTGATCTGACCTGTGCCGATCTGGGCGGGGGAGGTATAGACCTGATAACCCGCCTTGAGCAAGGATGCTCTGAGTCCCGAATCGCTGAGTCCAGCTGGGGCACCGCTAGTGCACCCTTGAGTCGGTGTCGTGAATGGGCTTTGAGCGGCAAAACCACTGACAACCACCACCGCATGACCGTTACTCGATGCACTCGGTGACGACGTCGGTGACGATGTGGAAGTTCCGCAACCCGCAAGAGCCCCGATCACCAAGCACCCGACGATGACGCGCACTCGCGATCTGCCTCGAATCATCTTGTCAGGCTAGCCAAGTTGGACTATCGATGGCGACCGCACCCCAGTCGGGCGCTGAAGGCGACAATGCCTGTTGGGGTGATCCAAGTGGGTTGGGAGATCATCATCGTCCAGTCCAACCCACTCTTGTCTCGAGCAGTGAACGCTGTAGGGTCTTCGGCGCTCCGCAACCCCTCGAGTGGCCCCACGGAAGGACCCGTCCGAGCTCACTCTTCGCGATCGCGCGAACGGCATATGAGCCGGAAAACAACGCTTCGAGCGCCTCGGTGTAGGCAGGTGAATCGTTCGGGTCGGCGTGTCCATCGATCATCAGAAATGACAGCTGGGGAACCTCGACAACTCGGAAGTCTCCCGCCTTGGGGGCGTACAGCGTCGGGAACGCCTTCTTGATGTCGCAACTTTCCATGGTCTCTTCTGCGGGGGTGCATGTGCGGGCAGGTGACAGGTGGCGCGATAGAAATCGAGAAGCAAGTGGGAATGCACGCTCCAACAGGGTATTCAAGCCGTCGGCGGGCTGCCCTCGACCCCACATGGGCCAGTACGATCTGGGCATGAAAGCCGCAGCCGAGAACCCGGTGACTCGCACGGCCCAGCTATTCGACGCTCTCTCACCGTCTTACGACGCCGTAGGCGTTGATTTCTTCGCTCCGATCGCCGAGCACCTCATCGAGCACCTAGCGCTGAGCCCGGGGGAACGACTGATCGACATTGGCTGCGGCTCCGGGCGGGTGCTGCTTTGCGCAGCTGACCGGCTCGGCCACGGCGCCCGACTCACCGGTATCGATGCGGCTCCGGGGATGATCGAGAGAACCCGCTCGGCCACGACCGCCGCTGGCCTCACGAACGTCGAACTCATGGTGATGGACGCTCAGCTTCCCGATCTGGAACCTGCCAGTTTCGATGTCGTCGCGGCTTCGCTTGTGTTGTTCTTCCTGCCCGATCCCTTGGCAGCTCTGCGGGCCTGGCGAGGGCTGCTGCGTCCGGGCGGAAGCGTCGGAATCACCACTTTCGCCCGGCAGGATCCGGCATGGCAAGACGTGGACTCGGTCTTCGACCCGTACCTTCCACCTGGGATGCTCGATGCTCGAACCAGCGGTGCGCGCGGCCCGTTCAGCTCCGATGAACGTCTCGCCGACCTGTTCCATGCCGCTGACTTCTCGTCAGTTCGCAGTTGGCACACGACCCTCGACGTGGTTTTCGATGACGTCGATCACTGGCACCGCTGGACCATGTCGGTTGGCCAACGGGCTATGTGGCAGGCAGTGCCAGAGGAAGCCCGCACAAACGTTCTCGGACTTGCCTCCGAACGCCTAGCCGACAGTGTTGGACCCGATGGTCGGATTCACCTTCGCCAAGAAATTCGCACGACTGTGGCCTGGAATCAGTAATAGGCGGCGACCACTATGTTCGAGGCTAGATGGTGGAAGGTTGCCTCCTTCTTTACACCGTTGCTGAATGCGGCAAGATGGTGCCAGCTACTCCGAGACGATCGGGTGGAACGTCGCTGACATGGAAGACATGTCGATCTTGGACTGGCCCCGCGAACTCAACGTGAGTCAAACCGCCGCGAAGTTCTCGCTAGCATCACCAGAGCCGAAGAAGGGCTCTGCGACCCAATGGGGCCAGGCCACGTCGCCAACGTCCGCAAGCACTTACTCGACAACGTGCCTCGCCGCGATCTGCCTGCCCTCGCTGACGCCTTCGAAAGCCTTTTATCGCGCCCAGTTCAGCGAAGACGACAAGACCGATTTGATCCTGTAGTCCGTTGGCCATCGGGGAGGTAGAAACCCCTGTGCTTGTCGCTGCCTAATGGGTTACACAAAGCAGTTTTGGGCATCTGTTGTGTAGAGTCCTTAGCCAACATGGGCTATTCGGAATAGCGACTGGCGTCTGGTGGGCGTAGGTTCCCAGAATGATCCTTTTCGTCGCCTAGGGAGTAGTCAACGTGAAGACCGAAAACATTAACCATGAGTTCCTTGACGGAGTGCTAGATGGCACCCAGGTAGATACCTATTACCACTTCGGCATCGCAAGTGACGATCCAGTCTTGGACGGTTTGCGAGATGTAAAAGCAGTCATCATGGCCGGTTCTGGCGGGCGGATCAAAGAGTTCGCTGAGCAGTGGAGCGAAGTGAACGGGGGCGCTGACATTGTCAGTTTCCCGAAAGAGGATCGCTTTGTTACCCGCTACTGCGCGGGCGTGCTGTTCGCCTCTCACGGAATGGGGATGCCAAGTGCGTCAATCGCGCTTCAGGAACTCATGCGCATGGTCTTCTTCCTGAAGCGTGGGGAGCTCGATGCGCTAGACGAGGTGTTCTGGGCCCGAGTCGGTACTAGTGGCGGTGTCGGGCTTCCCGGTGGCACGGTTGTCGTCTCGTCCGAGGGACTACTCGCGGACCTGCGCCCATACCGCCTCCTGAAGGGCGGCGACGGTGAGTACTGGTTCGATGGCACCTTCCCGGCTGCGGTGTGCGACGCGATCATCGCTGCCAGTGCGGATGAAGATCTTGAGGTTGTTTCAGGAAAGACAATCGCGGGCAATGAGTTCTTCTTGGAGCAATTCCGGCTCGACGGCGCGATTCGACTGGAAACCATCGAATCCAAGATGGCATGGCTCAGCTGGCTTCACGAGAACGGCGTCTGCAACATCGAGATGGAGGGGGCAATGCTGGCTGGATTCATGAACCATTGGGGATTCTCCAAGTTCGCGATGATCTGCTGCACTTTGCTCAACCGGCTCGAAGGCGATCAGGTGACCTCATCTGCAGAACAACTCCACAAGTTCAGCGAGGACTCTGGAGTTGTTTTGTTCAATTATCTGAAGTCAACACTTCTGTGAGGCCCGCACGGCAAGCGCTGCAGGGGTAGCAATCGGCCCACTTCAACCGACATCCGGCACCTCTGGTGTGAATAATGATCAACCAGGCTAGGCGATCTGCCTAATTCTGGGAGTCTCGTAATGATGGGAGTTTCGATGGAGCAGGCAACTGATTGGGACCAGCTGCATCAGGCAGCCGTGGCGGCGCTTGATCACTCGTACTCGCCTTACTCGAACTTCCCGGTTGGAGTCGCAGGATTCGCCGATGACGGCCGCCTAGTGTCTGGGGCCAACGTCGAGAATGCCTCGTATGGCTTGACCCTGTGCGCAGAATGCTCGATGGTCTCGGAACTCCTTGCCACCGGTGGCGGAATGCTTACTGCGGCCTATTGCGTAGGTGGTGATGGCAAGGCTCTGATGCCATGTGGTCGCTGTCGACAGTTGCTCTACGAGCATGGGGGGCCAGAAATGTTACTGATGACTCCGCAAGGCGTCCTGAGCATGGACGACGTTTTACCGCAAGCATTTGGTCCGCACGATCTAGAGACTCGGAGCGAAGAAGATGGCAAGTGAAGTGATCGTTGATTCGGAGGCGACAGAGGTTTCCGCACGAGCGTGGGCGATTCTGGCTGCCATGGGCTTAGGGGCGCTGATTGCCCAAATGTTCAGCACAGTGATCGGTCCGGCGCTGCCGACAATCAAGGCTGACCTTGACTTGTCGCTATCGGAGCAGACTTGGACGATCACTGCTTATTCGCTGGCCTTCGGCACTGCGTTAGTGGCTGGCGGTCGCCTGGGTGACCTCGTCGGCGAAGTGAAGATGATCGTCAGCGGATTGGGCATCTTCGCTGTTGGCTTAGTGATGGCTGCGATGGCGAACGATGGCGGCTTGCTGATCGCCGGGCGCACTATTCAGGGCATCGGAATCGGCATCTCGGCTCCGGCAACTTTGTCGATCGTTGTCAACTCGTTCCCAATTGCTCGGAGAGGTTTCGCCGTTGGCGTTTGGGGATTTGCGCATGGCGCTGGACTACTGGTTGGTCCGCTCTTTGCCGGCTACATGTTGGAGTTCGCCAGTTGGCAATGGGTTTTTTGGGTAGCTGTTCCGCTGACTGTTGTCGTCATTATCGTGACGCTGTTGGCCACCAAGGGCTATAAGAGCGTCCTTGCAAAGGGCAGTTACGACTGGCTTGGCCTCATTGTTGGCGGTGCAGGAATCACACTGTTGACGTTCGGCTTGCAGAACTCCAGTAGCGGTTGGACATCCCCGGCGACCTGGGGAACGCTGATCGCAGGCGTAGTGCTGCTCGCGGTATTCGCGTTCATCGAAATGCGCATTGAGTTCCCACTGGTCGACTTCGGCCTCTGGAAAGAGCGCTTGTTCTCTGGTGGATTCTTCGCCGAGAGCGCCGTTGGCTTCGTGTATATCCCAATGTTGACGTTCGTCGGAGCGCTGTATTTCATCAACGTGCTCGGGTTCTCGCCGGTAAAAGCCGGTTACGTGATTCTTTGGACCACGCTGACTTGCATGCTGTTGGAACCAGGGGCGGGCTGGGTCGTCGACCGGATTGGCCCAGGAATTCCGATAACCTTCTCGCTCGCGCTTCAGGCGGCAGGGCTGTTCCTGATGGGAACCTTCTCGCCAACCACGTCGGGGATTCATCTGATTGCTCCGCTGGTCATGATGGGTGCGGGCGTGGGAATTGCGCTACCAGCATGCAACACCGCCGGAATGTCTGCGGTGGATGCAAAACGTGCCGGCATGGGCTCAGGCCTCATGCAAATGACCTTCAATATTCCTGCTGCTCTTGGCGTCGCACTTGTCACGTCGGTGATTGGAACGCTCACTCTTTCGAAGGTCCAGAGCGCGGCACCCAATCCGGGTGTTGTCGACTCCGCCACGAAGTATGCAACCGCGGTCCAAGATGGCAACGACACGTTGGCCGATCAGATCCTCAGTGCGTTACCGCTTGACATTGCCAACGCGATCAAGGACGCGACAGTTGGCGCCCAGGCATCTGCGATCACCATCAGCATGGTCGTGCTCGGGTTCGTCGCCCTGGCCGGAGCGATCTTCGCTTGGTTCTGCATCGGTCGGCGCCGCACACCGGACCACGTCGAGGTAATGGCCACTCACCAGCCTGCATGCTAGGCAAAAGTGTCGAGATGGAATCGACTCGGGCTGCGGCCATTGTCAGACATACGAAGGTGCTGGCGGGAAAGGAAGACCTTTACCTGCAATGGCGGGCGCGCCTGACCGGTGCGCTGCATCAACGCGAAGGGTTTCTTCGCGTTGAGTCTCACCCGCCCCAAGAAGACCAGCCGGACTGGGTGAGTATCGAACGGTTTGCATCCATCGAGTCGGCCAAAGCATGGTTGTGCAGCGATCGGCGACTGGAGTTGGCCGAGGACATCGCTGACTTGGTAGACGGTCCCGATTCGGTGAACATCCTGTTCGGCGACGAGCAGAGTAGGGGTACAGAAGTCACGGCGGTGATCACGAACGATGTGCGAAACGGCAAGGAGCCTGAGTTCCATCAATGGCAGCGACGCATCCAGACGGCACAGTCACAGTTCGCCGGCTACCTAGGGGTCAACGTGCAGGAGCCCATTCCCGGGGTCAATCCAGCCTGGATCACGTTGCTCCGTTTCGACACCGCTGACAATCTGCGGGGCTGGCTCGACTCCGATGTTTGCCAGAAGCTACGCGAGGAATCCTCTGGCCTGCTGGAACAGGCCGATTACCGGGTGATGCGCACCTCGTTTTCGAACTGGCTCCCAAGTCAAGAACGGGCCGAAAATCCCCCGGCGTGGAAAGTCAATGCCATCGTGCTGCTAGTCCTGTATCCAGTCGTCATGCTGACGATCGTGTTCCTAAATCCACACGTTGCGGGTCTGGGAACTGGCGTGGTCACGTTCATCGGCAACGTCATCGGGGTCGCTGTCACCGGGTTCTGGCTGGTTCCCTTTGCGGCAGGCAGATTGGGCACCTGGCTGTCACCACCGCCACAGCGTGCACGTCGCGTGACAATCGTCGGCGCAGCATTGATGATGCTCGGCTACCTAGTGTTGATCGCCGTCATGTCAACGATTGCCAGTTTGGCAGCTTGAGGTCGGTGTGGCGCTCAGTCGATTGATTGTCAGGCGCTAAAAGCCCAGGGCAGCTGAGACGCTGTCTCGCAACTTGCCCATCTCGGCAGCTGAAGTGGCCTTGGCTTGGTTGATCTCGCCAGTGACTGGCACCACGACCTCCAGGTAACATTTGATCTTAGGTTCGGTTCCACTCGGCCTGACGATTACCCGTGCCCCGTCCATGGTGAAGCGCAACCCGTCGGTGGGGGGAGTCTCGCCGGCGCCTTCAGCTAGATCCTCAAACGCGGTAACTGGTCGGCCTCCTAATTCGGTGGGCGGCTGTGCGCGCAGACGGGCCATCGCGTCTGCGATGAGCTGGATGTCGGCGACTCGAACTGCTACTTGGCTTGTCGTATGCATTCCGAATTTGCGTGCCAGATCATCGAGTACATCCTGTAAGCCGCGCCCCTCGCTCTTGAGTTGGGCAGCCAGTTCAAGCATGAGCAGCGATGCTGTGATGCCGTCCTTGTCCCGAACTGCGGTCGGGTCCACGCAGTAGCCGAGTGCTTCCTCGTAGCCGAACACTAGATCCGGTACTCGCGAGATCCATTTGAAGCCAGTCAGCGTTGTTTGATAGTCCAGGCCAGCGTCCTCGGCAATCCTTCCCAGCAACGTTCCCGAGACAATCGACTCAGCGAAAACCCCAGTGGGTTTCGCTCCCGACCGCAGTATTCGTTGCACTGTCCACCAGCCCAGCAGAGCTCCGGTTTCGTCGCCAGTGAGCATTCGCCAGTCGCCCTCGAACGGAATACCTGCCGCAGAGCGATCCGCATCTGGATCATTCGCGATGATGATGTCGCCACTACCGTTGCGTGCTTCTTCCAGAGACAGATCCATCGCTCCGGGCTCTTCCGGGTTCGGGAAGCTGACGGTCGGGAACATGCCATCGGGTTCGAACTGCGCGGCAACCGGCCGAGGGTCCGGGAACCCTGCGTCCTTGGCCGCTTGCATGAAGACCGCGCCGCCCACTCCGTGCATAGCTGTGTAGATCGCTTGGACATCGCGAGGTCCAGCTGGCAAAAGTGAGGCGGCTCGCGTGATGTACGCGTCTAGGACATCCTCGTTCAATGTCACATAATCCTCGGACCGAGGAATCTGCGAAATTGGCCCGACTTCGCTGATACACGCTGAAATGTCGGCGTCTGTGGGTGGAACGATCTGGCTGCCGTCACCCAGATAGACCTTGTAACCGTTGTCGTCACGAGGATTGTGGGAAGCGGTCACCATGACACCGCCATCGCACCCGAGTTCCCGGATCGCAAAAGCCAATACAGGCGTCGGCAATGCGCGCGGGAAAACGCTGGCCGTCAGTCCTGCCCCTGCCATGATCTGCGCTGTGTCATGGGCAAAGACATCGGAGTTGCGGCGAGCGTCGTAACCGATGACAACCGCAGTACCGCCTTGGCTTTTCAGATACGCGGCCAATCCAGCTGCAGCGCGAGCAACGACGACGCGATTCATTCTGTTGCTGCCGCCGCCGATCCGCCCGCGCAGACCGGCAGTACCGAACTGCAAACCGCCATCAAAGGCGTCGGCTAGCTCCTCGACGGCTGCGTCGTCACCGGCCTGTGCCTTCTCGACCAATTCGCGCAATTCATCAGCGGTGACTGGGTCGGGGTCTTCTGCTACCCATTCGAGGGCTTGGCTGATGAGGTCGGCAGTCTTTTGAGTCATCCAGTCATCCTATTTGATCAGTCGTGCAGGTCACCTGGCGAATAGGTGCGTGAATGAGCCACTTGGATTAGCGGCCCGACTAATACCCACCACTGCCATCGTCTACAGCAGTTCCGGCTGCGATCTCAACCGAGGCCGAAGCTCCGATGCGATCGGCGCCAGCTGCCAACATGGTCTCGGCATCGTCACGTGTGCGGATCGCCCCGGAGGCCTTAACTCCGAGTTCATCTCCCACGACCGCACGCATCAGTGCGATGTCCTCCGCTGTGGCGCCGCCCCCGTTAAAGCCCGTGCATGTCTTGACATACGCGATACCGCTGCGAATAGCCAACATGCAGGCGATGACTTTTTGTTCGTCGTCAAGCAGTGCAGTCTCGAGGATCACTTTGACCGGCTTCGGGCGGGCAGCATCGACAACGCTGACCATGTCCTGGTAGACAGCGGCCAAATTCCCTGACAACAGGCCACCGATGTCAATCACCATATCGATCTCGTCGGCACCCTCCTCGATTGCGATGGCAGTCTCGGCGGCCTTGGCCCGACGCGACATTGCACCGAGGGGGAAGCCAACAACAGTGCAGACCATGACGTCGCACCCTTGAAGCGACTCTGCGGCGGTCGGCACCCAGCGGGTGTTGACACATACCGAGGCGAAGCTATTCTCACGGGCCTCGGCACACAGCTTGTTGATCGCTGGCAAGGTGGCTTCCGCCTTCAGAAGCGTGTGATCGATCCGGCCGGCAAGTCCATCGGCGGTTCGCAGGGCGGTCGGACGGTCAACAGATTCCGGTGCACTGCCAAGAGCAGTTTCGATCGCGGTGCTGGCGGAAGCGAAAAGTTCGGTGTAATCAGGCATAAAAGCGAGCCTAGACCTGCCGACCCTCGGTTTGCCAGACGGCTGAGCCAGCCGATGGACCGGGTTGTTGCATTGTCCTTGGTTAGACTGGTTGGGATGGCTGCAAAAACCGGCCTTGAGTCGCTCGTTCAGTGCTTGTGCTCGTGGTCCGCTTCGGCTTTTGTGAGGGCAACGAAGCCGTCCTCATGTTGGGCCGGTGCATAGACAGTCAGCACTCGGGCTTCGGTGGACCCTAGATTCGCGACATTGTGGCGAACGCCCTGCGGGACCAGGATGATCGCGCCGGCCGACACTGAGTGAACGGCGGCGTCGATAGTGACTTCGATCGGCCAACCCGACAAGATCATGAATATCTGATCGCCATCGTCGTGAACCTCGGAGCCGATCTCTTCTTGCGGCTGCAGTGTCATTGAGACGATCTGGCTGTGCGCGCCGGTCGCGAGCACTCGCCGGAAGGCAGGTTCGGTTTCCAGTACGTTCTCCTGGGTGCTGACAAATTCATTCATCGGTGGACCTCCAGTTTTCTTCGATTGTGTCAGTCTGTGAGTGTCGCCGACAGGTGCCTTTCGTCCCGACCTGAGTCCCAAACCGAGTACCCTTTGGTATCACGATCGCGACCCCCATGGCGTCGTCTGCGAAAGAGGAGGGGCGAATCAAGATGAGCAATTCAGCCGCGACGGTCAATCCCAGTTGGCATTCACGGCCTAAATTCGAGATGCACCATGACTGACACTCAAATCGTCGAATTGATCGGTGTCTACGACGCCGACGGTGGCCTACGTGGCGAGACTGCGTATGTCGTTGGAAAACTCCTCGGCAGAGTTCACTGCTCCTTGTGTGACATCACCCACTCACCACTGAGACGCAAGCCAGAATGGGACAAATTCACAGCGCAGCTGGGGATTCCGTTCACCCTGCTTCACCGCAACGAAACCACCGACGATGTACGGGCCGCCCTCGTCGACGTCGGCACCCCGGCGGTGCTCGCTCGAACTCAGGACGGCTCGCTAGGACCCCTGCTGCGCCCTGAGGAACTCGACAGCCTCGACGGCTCCATCGCAGCGTTAACTCGCGCCGTTCAAGCCCATCTACCCACCTAGCGGTTCGCGCACGAGGATATGGCAGATCGGCCATATATGGCGCGCTTGCCGCATTCTTGTTCCCGCGACGGTGAACAGGAAGGCTCGGATCTGATGGCCGGTTTGATCCTTGAGGCAAAGCTACGCATTCCTCAACTGCGCTCGAATTCCGTCGCGCGCACGGGCCTTATCGAACGGCTCAGGCAAGGCATCGAGCTGCCACTGATCTTGGTGTCCGCTCCCGCTGGTTTCGGCAAGACGACGCTGTTAACGCAATGGCTTGCAACCGGCGACTCGACAGGCCGGACCACGGGTTGGGTCTCGCTGGATTCGCGAGACAACGACCCGGCCGCGTTCTGGAGGTACCTGTCTTCGGCGGGTAGCGGTCTCTCAAGGGAAGTTGTACTAGGCCAGCTACGAAGACAACACCATCGGGCGATCGAACACCCATGGCAGTGATTGAAATGCCAGCTGGCTCACGAACGCTGACCAAGTCCCCGGCGGTACGCGCGTTCAAGCTGGTCCGCCGCTACCGCACCTGATCCGAACGCATGAAGTTATCCGCGCACCTAGCCATTGGCCGTCCCCCGGGCCAGGAGGATTCGACCGAAACATGTTGAATCGACCGAAAGATATCGGTCGATTCAACATGTTTCGGTCGAATCGTTCATAAGCCTCGGCTAGCGAGTTCGGAGGCGAAGATACCGACCATTAAGCCGCGGGTGAGGTTCGTGACACAGCGGGCGAAGGCCTGCGGTGAGTCCTGAGTCTGGATGAGCTTCCAGGCTGATCGGCGGCGTTCGGGTGAGACATATTGCGCGCCGTCCCCCGCTTCAATTTGGGAAACGGAATCCTCAACGTCGCCGGGCGAGAGACGTAATCGCACAGGCAAGTCGGCCGCTTGGCGACCCCGCAACTGGTTGAGTCGAACCTCGTCAGGGATCACTCCGACCATGCCGTCTCGAATCACTTTGCGGGTCGCGCCAGTTGGCGGGTCAATGAAATGCCGGTCGGTAATCGAACCACGTGTAGGCAAGTAGCCGGGCGTCTGCAGTCGGATCGGCAATGTCGATTCCGGAGGCCTGCGAGTGCGCCGCCCACAGGGATCCGGTCGAGCTGATTCCGGGTTCCAACCACCTCCGCTCCTCGTTGACCGTGCGCGCAGGTTCCTGGACCGGTCCTGGGCGAGTAGTGTGGGCAGGTCGATTCGGGCCACGAATTCCGAGTTGAGAGCGGTCCTGCTAAACAAGCTTTCATAGGAATGACGGAGCCGACGCCACCTCAGCGCGCTCGCCGGTGCCACTCGCATTACCCGTTCGCGTAGGAGCCGTCTCGCGCCAAGGCTAGAGAGCTGATAGCTCAGCGGTTGCGAGAACACGCTGCCATTCCACGAGAAGCCGCCGTTGCCGTATTGGCCGACACCAAGACAGCTGCACCTGCGGCCGCTGCTGTTTGATCGAGCGCCAGCATCCAGTAGGCGTTGCCGGCTGCATGCCCCGGTTCTTTGGTCACTGCCAACTGTTGGCAGATCGACTCGACCGGGCTGACAAGGGCGGCGGCGACCGTGTGGTTCCTGATGTTGAGGTATTGGCTTGCGGTGGTCTGTGCCATCGGTAACTCGTCACCGAACTCCGTTGGCACGAAGGCGGAAGTGTCTGCGATGGGGACCGATGTATAGGCATCGAGGACAGCGATCATGAATGGCTCGCCCCCGACCGGGTCATGCCCCTCTGCGAACTACCAACAGTCCGGCCAGTACCAAGCGGGCCTCTTCGGGTCATGGCCAGATAACTACGCATTTGGGTCGTATCTGCTTCCCGCTAGTGGGTCAGCAACTTTGAGCTAGGGTGATTCCGCGCGCGATGGACGCTATTTGGAGCGAGGCGAGGTTGTTTGCCTTTCAGCCGTGCCTGCCGGGGAACATTTCCACTAGCCTCTGCCTAACCTCGTCGAAAGTGGCGCCTGACTGGCTGAAGGATGGTCTGCATGAGTCTGACGTACAAGCACCTTGGCGCTGTAGCGCTAGCAGTGGTTGTGTCGACCGGGCTTGGTGCCTGTGGCTCGGATTCCGGATCCGCTTCGTCATCGGCCAGCACGAGAGCAGATATCTGGAAGATCGGGCTGCAGGCCCCGCTGACAGGTGACCAGTCCGAGCTTGGAATCGGAATGCTGAACGGTGCCCGGCTCGCGGCGATCCAGATCAATGCCAACGGCGGCGTGCTCGGCAAGCAGATCGAGATCGTCAAGATCGACGACAGGGCTGATCCGACTACAGGAATTACCGCTGCCACTGCCGCGATTGCCGCTGGCCTAAACGGTGTTATCGGGCCCTATAACTCCGGCGTCGGAGCCAAGACCCTGCCGCTGTACCTCGCGGCCGGGGTCGTTCCGATGCGTCTAACGTCGGACAACTCCACTGATGGACAGGGCTACACATTGCAGCCGATGAGCGATGCGATCGCCCCAGTCACTGCCCAAGCGTTGACCAAGTTCCTCCAAGCGGAGTCGGTCGGGATCATTTACGACTCGTCGCAGAACTACACGCAATCGACCTCGGCCTCGGTCAAAAAGCTGTTGGAGGGTGCCGGGGTAACAGTCACCAGCTATCAGGCGATCACTCCTGGGAAGGGCGACTACAAGTCTGTGGTCAAAGAGATCGAGGCCAAGCAACCCTCAGCTATTTACTCAGCCGTCTACTTCCCTGAGGGTGCCAAGATCGCAGCCGAGCTGACACCTGTGACACAGAGTTCTGCGAGCAAGTGCGTCTTGGACTATGCGTCCTATGACAACGGCTATATCACCAACGCAGGCACTAGCGTCGCGAAGAGGTGCTCGGTGATCGGGGTTCCCTCGCCGACTGACTTTAAGGGTTCGCGCACTTACGTCAGGGCGTACATAAGGGAACTCGGAGAGGCTCCGGGGGCATGGAGTCCCTACACCTACGACTCGCTCAACGTACTGGCCGACGCTGCTGCCAAGGTCGGCAGCTGGGACGCGACCAAGCTGGGCGGCTACCTCAGTTCTGTCTCGGGTTGGAAGGGATGGACAGGCAAGGTGGCGATCGATCCAAAGACCGGCAATCGTGACCCCGCCACTGTCGTGGTCACCAAGGTGACCAAGGCCGGTGCGTTCACGGTGAACCAGGCCTGGGCCACCGCTGTGGGAGCCCCGTACTAGACCAGTCGCGCCTTGTCCTGCCCAAAGGTCGGGCCGCGGCCGGCGGCAAGCGCTTGCGTGGGCTTGTTGTGACTCTGGGGAGTCAATTCGGTCAGCCCATGCTTGTCAACGACGCCATGGATCCTCGCGCTGCCACACAGTCGGGAAGCTCAATGTCACGTCCTGTTCGTGAGCGAGCTCATCGAGAACAGCAGTTGACCGATGCCGTGTCCGCGGGCCTCAGGGGTGACTTTGCGCCACGGACTTAGCTAGAACCTTCCTCGTCATAGACGAGGCACCTTTGCCGTCTGCCAGCGGGAGTGCGACGTCTTAACGCATGCTCCGCGGTAATGGATACGCTGCGTAAACGAATCCACCGATCGGATGAGCTTTCCCGCAGGGCTTGCATCAACGTCGAACGACAAGCATGATCACTGCAAGCTTAGGCATGTCAACTGATATGCCGTGGATCGTGAAGGTGGTCGTGTGAAATACGCAGAGTTTGTGAAAACCGGAGTCGTTGCTGGGGGTGTCGCCGCATTGGTCGTCACCGGTCTGGCCGTTCCGGCGTCGGCATACGAAGGATCCTTCAACTACCGACCGCTAGGGCCGGTCGCAGGAGTCGGCTTTCTGCCCAGTAGGGATGGACTGGGTATTGGTGAAGTAATCATGACCAAGACCGGAAAACTCTTCACCGGTGATGCTCGCGGTACCACCGCAGTCGTGAAGGATGCCGTCAAGGGCGCTGCAGATAAGCGAGTTCTGACCGGTCTGGACGGACCATTCGGAGTCGGTGTGGACAACACGACCCGAAAGATCTATATCTCAAACTTCGGCGGAACGACTGATGGGGACACTGGCTCAACGGTGTCGGTCTTCGACGGTGATGCGACGACACCTAACGCTGGCGAGACGCTGACTTTGCCCACCGGAGTCACGAATCCCGGCGGTGTCGCAGTCGACCAGCAAAGCGGCGAGGTTTACGTAACTGCCCTCGGGGCTGGTTTTGATGGCAGTAAGGTCTATCGCTATCAACGGGGAGCGACGACGCCAGACTTGACGTTGGAAGGCAACGGCACAGCGTCGATTGACGGTCCAATAGGGGTCGCTGTGGCTAGCGACCATCGGGTCGTAGTCTCGAACAACGCCGCGGGAGCAGGACTCCACGTCGCGCTGTTCGATCACAACGCGACGACACCTTCTGGAAAAATTGCCCTTCCTCCGATCAGCGGTTCCGATACTGGAGCCCTTGGTGGCGTCGCATTTGATGCTGCTGGGAACCTTTACGTTGCCCGGGCAGGCAGTTTGACCGGCACCATACGTACCTCTCAGCGCGTCAGTGTGTTTGATGCAGACCAAGCGGTCGCCGGTGGAGTAGCGAACCCCGAGCGCGTCCTCTCGTGGACGGGAACTGGAACAGTCGGTTCCGTAAACAATGGACGAGCACCGATTGGTGTGGTTGTCGACAACTCGGGCAGGATCTTCGTTGGCTACGCCGCGCTCGGGCAGCCGACGGTGGCACCTTTCACGAACGGCGATCGGGTTACGGTCTTCAACCCGCTGAGGCCAGTCGAGCCGTTGGTCCCGCTCTCGGCCGCGCAGGAAGGCAATGGGATTCGCGTGACGGTGTCCCCCAATGGCGTTCCTGGGGGTAGCCATGGACTGAACCGTGAAAGGCTGATCCACTCCGTACCATCTGGGGGAACGTGCGTGTTGCCACCAGGGATTGATTCGTGTGTCGTCCCGGGGCTGTTATACGACACCCCTTACGGCTTCTACGCCGAAAATGTAAACGGTGCCGGGTCTAGCAGTAGTTCTGAGTCAGCCCCAGTGACACTCACAGGTGTTCCTGGCGCTCCAGGTGAACTATTCCTCAATCCAGCCGGACTGAACGCGGTCACGGTATATGTCTCCGGAGGTGGACCGCTGACTGGTTCGGCAGCAACCTCGTTCAAAGTGACTGCCGATCCGAGTGGCAAGTCTTGCACGGTGACCGGGGCAGCTGGATCATGCACGATTAGCGGGCTGCGACCGGGTACGTACGTCTTCCTGGCCACCGCCACAAACACCCACGGTACGTCGGACTTCAGAGTTTCCGACGAAATCGTCGTCAAGTCCACTGGTGCGGTAGTCAAGCCGAAGCCAAAGGAGCAAAAGGCCAAGTGCACGTTGCCCAAGAAGCTGAAGAAGAAGGGCAGCACAGTATTGGTCAAGAAGACCTGCGTGACGACTGCTGGCAAAACGGTGAAGGTAAGTGTTAAGGCCAAGAAGGCCGTAGCCACCGCGCAGAAAGGCAAGAAGGGCAAGTTGTCAGTCAAGACTAAGGGCAAGAGGGGTGTCGTAACTGTCACCCTCACTGCCCCGGCCAAGCCCGGCTTCAAGGCCTTCAAGCTTGTTAAGAAGTACAAGGTCTAAGACCGCCGCGGCGGCCGGGCAACCGGCCGCCGCCCCCAAACCAACTCTCTGACAATCGAAGACTTTGATCATCACCGGATAACCGGTACTGAAAGGGACACCATGGAAACGAAGTACACAGCCCAGGTCGCGGTAGCCGCCGCGGCTGCGGCACTGGTCGCTAGCACCGTGGGCGCTACGGCAGCCCACGCCCAACCCCCGGCACCGGTAGCGCCGTTGCTCCCAACGACCTACACGGCAAAGGCAGGCTTGCCCACAGCTCAAGTCGCAGCGTTGACAATTGCCGGCGGCAAGAACTCGAAGCTGGCAGTCAAGGGTAACGCCCTGACATTGACGCTGGCCAACGCTGACAACGTTGACTCTCAGAACGCAGCGGGTAGGGTTTCGGCTGCCAGTGCGAAGAAGATTGCAATCGCACTGAAGGCCGTAGGGGGTGCTCGCGGCATCATCGCGGGCAGCAAGGGCTCCAAGTCGTTTGCGACTCCAGTGGTATTCGTGTCGGCAAGTCCGGGTAAGAAGGGTGCAGTCATCGTCAGGGCCACCAAGGTTGCCCCTGGCGTCCCAAGCGCCGTTTCCAGCAAGCTGCCAAGCCTGCGGGCTGTATCGCAGAACCCGATCAATGGCACGCTGACTTCGGCAGGGGTACACGCCGACACCAAGGGCAAGGGTCTCTTCAACTTCGCCGGGGCTGGCAAGGGTGGCGTCACCAAGAATTCAGTCTCGTTCAGCGGTGGTGCTTATGGTGTCGGTGTACAGAGTGCTGGTTCTGCAGCTGGGGTGACGTGGAAGAACCTCGCCGCAAATTGGGCAAAGGTTTCCAAGGGCGTGGCCCCACGACTGACCATTGCGGGAACGGGAAGCGATAGCAAGCCATTCAGTGTCGTGTTCTCGCCCTCGAAGCTGTCGGTCGCTGGTTCGAAGGTCTCGTTCGCCGGATCGTTGAAGAGCAAACTCGCTGCAAAGCAGCTCAGCAAACTGAAGAACGCAAAGAGCGTCTCGGTGCTCCTGGTTGCGTCGAATCCCGGCAGCACGAAGAGTTACGTCGTGATCACCGGCGACTCCATCGCATCGGGAGTTGGCTCACGCTGGCTGAACACGATGCCAGGAACCATTGATGGGTTCCGCCCAGTTGGAATTGACCCGTTTGACGGTGCTCCCGGTACATGCCTCCTAGCTGACCGCGACTGCACTAGCGTCGAGTCCAAGGGACTCAACCCAATCACGGAGGACCCAACGTGGGCGATAACGACCGCCAACAGGTCCTACCTGCCGGGTACGGACAAACAAGGCGGTTGCTTGAGAGGAACCAATGCTCCGGGGACGTGGCTTGCTCGGTACCTGGCTACGCAAAAGAACGCAGAGATCGAGGCGATCAACGTCGCGTGTGCCAATGCTGCAACCAAGAACGTCCGACTTGCCAGTAGTGGTGGTGTTGGGCAAAACGGTGAGGCCCCGCAGGCAGATCAGTTGCGGACGTTGGCCAACTGGCTACCGATCGCATATGTCACAAACACGATGGGTGCTGAGGACATCCAACTCCAAAAAGCGATGTTTGATTGCTTCTACCTCCCGGCCTCGAAGCTTCTTGGCGGCGGCGGAAATATCACCACCGAGACCGCCGGCCCACTCGCGGGTGGCCTGGTAGACGCCCCATGGAATCCGGCTTACAACAGTAATCTCACGTGTTCAGCTGATCTGCGCAGTCGGATGCAGGAGCGGACCAAGACGGTGTCGGCGCGAGTAAAGAGTGCCCTCACTGATCTTCGTGCGGCAGCACCTGGGGCCGAGCTCATCTCCACCGATTACCCGAACCTGATCGGCAATCCTCAGACCTCGGTGATCAATCGCCGTGACTTCGAGAACAACTTTCTGGTGAAGGTTTTGTTAGCCTCGGCGAACGAAGACAGTGATTTCCTTGACAATGTGCCCGATGGGCCGGCGGTCTCGGCTGCGGTCATTGCCAACGTCAAGCCTGCGAATCGCATCAGAGCAGCAGAGGCCTATGCGGGATTCATCCTCACGGGCGTGATCAGCGCCTACACCCACAGCGGAGATCTGTTGTACGGCGATGATCAGGCATGGCTGGCCAACAATGTCGTCCCGTCCCTCAACGACGCCGTCGCCAAGGGAGCGAAAGAAGTCAAGGGCGTCACCGTCGTCGACATGGGTCAACTGTTCAACGGTCGGACTTGGGCCACGGCGTACGCAACGACTCTCCCCGACCAGGTCACAGGCTCAAATGGCTCCGGCGGCTACCGCGGGTACTCGCACAAGTACCAGACCGTGGCGCCGGCCGATGAAGGGAATCCGTACACAGCGAACACCGATCCGAAGAATATCCGAGCTGAGTTCGCCAGCGGCCCGTACAACGGTTTGGCTCTGCCACTGGTCTGCCTTCGCAAGGACACCTTGTCGGTGAACAACTCGTTCAACTTCGTCTACGACAATCCCGATAGCCCGCCACCGGGGGGCAATCAGTGCCTGGGTCAAGTCAGCGAGGCATTCCAGCCCAACTGGCGGGGACAAGCTGCTCAAGGGCAGTCCCTAGTGGCCGTGGTCACTAAGATGGTCGGCACCGGCGGGTCCTGTGTCCGCTCGGTTGGTGACAACGAGGGTGCGATCGGTGTAACCGACGAGCAAGACCTTGCGAATGAGAAAGTTGTCGAGGGTGCCGACAAGCTATGTGTGGTGGTTACCAACATCACACCGAGCATCAGCGACCCCAAGCCCGCCGACTGCACGTCAGGACTAAGTGCAGATCCGACCTGGGATACGGCGGTCTGGAATGCGGTGGTCCATGTTGGCGACAACTTCGTCTACAAGGGACTGCCCGTGGAGCTGGAAGGAACTCCCGTATCGCGGGCATTCCGGTAATCTGACAAATGAAGCAGGCCCCGCAGTCTTCACTGACTGCGGGGCCTGCTTCTTTCTAGGTTTCGATTCGAACCTGCCGTCGGCACACGGATGTGGCGTCATTGTCGACGGCATCCGCACCGGTTGTGACCTCGCCACCCATTTCGCTACGTTCGCTTGAACCATCGCGCACTGCCTGTGCGGACGCTAAGATGACCGCCTCGGAGGCGCCTCGTGACAACTTCAGATCGTTCCCACGCCATGGACCACGTTGTCCTTGTTCTCTTCGAAAACCGATCGCTGGATAACCTGCTCGGCCAACTCTACGGTCCCGAGGACGGCAAGACGTTCGAAGGCGTGATCGGCAAGGACTTGTCCAACCCGGTACCGGACTGGGCTGAAAACCAACCGCCGGACGGTACAGGTCGTGTCAGCTACGAAGTCGCTACCGATATGGACGCGCCGAACCCCGACTCCGGCGAGGAATGGTTCCACACCAATACCCAGCTCTACAACACACTCGACGATCACAACCGGGGCAAGATCGGCGCAGCGGTAACCGAGCCTTTTAACGTTCCGCCAACTGGTACCAAGCCCACTATGGAGGGTTTCGTCACCGACTACATCAGTGTGTTCGAAGGCCAGATCGGTCGTCAGCCCACGTTTGCCGAATACCGGCAGATCATGACCGGATTTACCCCCGAGCAGGTGCCGGTCCTCAGCGGTCTCGCTAAGGACTTCGGTGTGTTCGACCATTGGTATTCAGAGGTGCCGTCGCAGACGTTCATGAACCGCTCGTTCTGGACCGCTGCCACCTGCACACCGCTACCGACCGGCGGAACAGTCAACAGCCCCTCGTCGCACTGGATGAAGGACAACACAGCGGAGACAATTTTCGACAGGCTTGAGGCACACGGCAAGACGTGGAAGGTCTATGTCAATGAGGGCCCGATTTCCTTCACAGGGTTCATTCACATGCCGCGACTCAAGGACAAGTTCGCCACTCACTTTGTGCCCTTCGAGCAATTCGAGAAGGATGCTGCAGCTGGTGAGTTACCGGACTTCTCGTTCATCGAACCAAATCTGCTACTGGCTCACGGTGACTACCACCCCGCCTTCGGGATGTCGTTCGTCGAGGGCGTCGATGTTGAAGTCGATCCGTTGTCGTCCATCGTGGCCGGCGAGGCGTTCCTCGATCGGCTCTACGGCGCCTACCGCAACATGCGATCAGAAACTGGATCGAATGTCTGGAACACCACCTTGTTCATCAGTTGGGATGAGCCAGGCGGCACCTACGATCACGTTGCCCCCGGTGAGGCCGTGCCTCCCGAGGTCGCTGCCCCGGCAGGCCAGTTCGGCTTCGCCTTCGACAGGTCTGGCTACCGAGTGCCGGCGATAGTCCTCTCGCCGTGGGTCGAGTCCGGATCGGTCTACAACGCCGAACACCGTCACACCTCAATGATCGCCACGATGCGCAAACTGTGGGATCTGGGCGAGCCGTTCACCGAACGCGACAAGGCAGCCGAGCCCTTCGACTACGTGTTCAGTCGTGAGACTGCTCGCGACCCCGACGAGTGGGCTGTGCCGCAAGCAATCCCAGTGCCGGACTTCCAAATCGATTGGCAGTCACTGGACAAGTCGCTGAGCGGACTGGGCAAGGCGATGTTGCCGAGCCTGTTGGCTTTAGCCAAGGAGAAGGGCATCGCGCTGCCACCGCAGGTCGACGACCCTGATTTCCACCTGACAGCCGAGCTCGCGTTTGATACAGCGACGTTGGTGTCTGCGCACGTGTTCCCGGGACTCGGCCCTGACGCTGCAGAGCTAGCGAAGCTAAAAGAGAAGATCTTGATCAAGGATCTGCCGACTGCGGTGAAGCCCGAGACCACTGCCGAAACGACACAGCCCGAACCAACGGCTGGCCTGGGCCAACCCACAGATTCGGCTACCAAGTAGCCGGCGAGGAGTCGACAACATGCCACTACCCGATGAATCGAACCACGCCAGTGCGCCGAAGACGCTGCTCGAAGCGGCCAAGGCGCCGATGACCCTGCTTGAGGAGCTAGAGGCAGAGACCGCTCACCGGATTGCTGACTTCCAAGATCCTCGCCAAGAGTGGCGACGGCTAGTCAGCGAACTCGTTGGAACGTTCTTTCTGGTGATCGCCGCAGCCGGCGCCCCGATGGTTGGCACCCGCTACCCCGGGACGGTCGGTCTGGCGATGTCAGTTGTGGCGCCGGGGCTGATGGTGATGGCGATGATCTTGTTTATGGGCAAGGTCAGCGGAGCGCACTTCAACCCCGCAACGAGTTTCGCCTTCGCGCTACGAGGAGACTTTCCATGGAGGCGGTTTCCCGGCTATGTCGTGGCGCAGATTATTGGCGCGAGTCTGGCGGCTTTGTTGCTGACTGCCATCGTCGGCGTCTCGTCCACAAACGGCGGCTCCTATCCAGGTGTTCACACGAGCGACCTGGCGGCGTTTGCCACTGAAATCTTGCTGACGTTTGGCCTGGTGAGTGTCATCCTTGGGACATCCTCGGGAGCGCAGAGCATCGGCCTGTTCGCGGCAGTGGGCGTCGCGGGCTATATCTGCCTCGCAGGGTTGTGGGCGGCGCCCTTGTCGGGCGCGTCGATGAATCCGTCCCGCACGCTGGGACCGAACCTCATTGGCGGGGACCTCGGCCCGTACTGGATCTACGCTATTGGGCCCGTTCTGGGGGCAACCTTGGCTGTCGGATTCGCCTTCGTGCTGCGTGGCCCTGGCGGTGGCCGTTCCGGTTCCTTGGCGGCGCAAGGCGTACTGGACCCTGACATCGCCAGTCCCGACAAGAAGTAACGCGGGAGGTCCCACCTCAGTCTGGCTTGCTCGATTAGTCGATCGACGTCGCGACGATGGCGATCGCCACCAGTTGAACCAGGAACGCCGCGATGGTGAAGCTGTGGAAGATCTCGTGATAGCCAAACCAATTCGGGTTCGGATCGGGCTTCTTTCGGGCGTAGACGACGGCACCGACGCTGTAAAGGACGCCGCCGAGCGCGATGAGTGCGACGATGCCTGGCCCGTAGGCATTCCACAGGACTGGCAAGAAGATCAGTGCCACCCAGCCGAGCGCGAGATAGGAACCAACGACTAGCCAGCGTGGTGCCGACCACCAGGCGACCCCGATGAACGTGCCGATCAGCGCGATACCCCACACGAGGGCAAGCAGCAAGGTCCCATACTTGGGCAGTCCCACAGCGAACGGCGTGTAGCTCCCAGCGATAAACAAGTAGATATTCGCGTGATCAAGCCGGTGCAAGAAGGCGTTCGTTTTCGGCCCGCCAGCTCCGAGGTGATATGCAGCAGACACCCCGAATAGAAGGACGGCCGAGCCAATGTAGACAGCTACCCCGGCGCGCAATGCCATAGTCGGCGTGACCACCAGGAGGAACAGACCCAGGATGAACGCGACTGGTGCGGTGCCAAAGTGGAGCCAGCCGCGCAGCTTGGGTTTGAGGGCCATGTCGTCACCCTAGAGTGCTGTCACGTGATGCGTTCAATTCTCAGCTATCCGACGAGTGTCATTCCCACAAACAGCGTCGGCCATATGAGGACCAAAGCGCAAATGCCCGACCACGCCCAATTCCGGTTTCGTCGGTCTGGCCGTCGAAACAACGACACTGCGAAGAGGAGAATGGCCACGACGTTTTGCACAAGCGCCAGGGAAACCACGAAGCCGGCTGTGATCGCAGGACCCCAGCCGTCCTCACCTGGCCAGAGATCAATGTAGTCGGCCACGAACAGTATGCCAATTGGCACGATCACTCCGACAAGCGACACAACCATCAGCACAGTCGCGACCCAGTTCAATGGGGTCAACGGCTGACGCCTCTTTTCGATCATGGAAACGAAGCTACCAGCAGCTAGGCCCTGAGCTGGAGAACCCCGCGCGCAGCAAAGTCGTTGTCTCTGAACGGACTTCGACAGCATCACCCCGTTACTGTCGCCATGACGAGTAACACCAGCTGCATTGCCTATCTGCTTTGCCCAGGAAGGGCGTAACGCATGTCTCGAATGGGAAGCTTTCTCATCGCTGTGGCCGTGGCGCTCGTTGGTGGGATTCTGCTGTACCTGAGTGCACCGGCAACTTCGCTTGTCAATGCACCGATCAGCCCTGAGGGCGCTGTCAGTGCGGAAACGATCGACACCAAAGTCACTCCCGAACTAGCAAGCTTCTACAACGTCGGAAGTTGGACGGCGGGTGCGCCCGGCACATTAGTCAAGGCCGAGCCGATCGCTGGAGCGCCGGCAGATATCAAGCTCTACCGGATCATGTATCAGTCCACGGACTTGCAAGGCAAAGCGATCCCAGTGACTGCGCTTTACGCGGCTCCGGCGGCACCGGCCCCCGAGGGCGGCTACCCGTTGATGTCGTTCGCCCATGGAACGACTGGCATCGCTCAGATGTGCGGGATGAGTCAAACCCCGTTGCAGGAGAACACCCCCGCCAACAGCGGCTGGGTTCCGCACATCGACCCGTTAGTCAAGCAGGGCTGGGCGGTCGTAGCCAGTGACTACTCAGGAATGGGAGCGCCGGGTCCTTCGTCGTACCTCGTCGGCCCATTGGAGGGTCGGGGAATCCTTGATGCGCTGCGGGCCGTCCAGAACCCGTCGCCGATGATCGGCTCGATTCCGATCAACACCAGCAAGCTGGGCGTGTACGGGAAGTCCCAAGGTGGCGAAGCGGCCATGTCGGCGTTGCAGCTCGCGCCTGACTACGCACCGGAACTGAAGATCGATGGCGGCGTCATCCTCGCGCCAGGCTTCACTCCTGCTATCCCGGGAATCCTCAACGCGGTCGCTAAGAATCCAACGAGTACGTCGCAGAACATGTTCGTCCTGCTCATCGCCAAGTCGTATGCCGAAAACTACCCGGACGTGGTGTCGCTCGATCAGATTCTCAGCCCGCTAGGGATGGAGAAGGTCAAGGCTCTCGAGAGTCTCTGCGGCAGCGACTTGGCAGATCGCGTTTCCGATGTTCCACTTAGCAAGTTGATCAACTACCCTGTCGCCCCTGGTCTGATCGCGGCGCTCGGCGAAGGAATGCCCGGGACCAAGAAGCTCGATGTTCCGATCATGGTGGTTCAAGGTCTGAAGGATAAGACAATCCTGCCGCAGTTCACGCATGCGCAGGTGATGTCCCAATGCGCACTTGGCACCACAGTGTTCTACGTGCGCTACCCCTACGACGATCACCCGTCGATGAATTATCAAGCCCGACTGCACAAACCATCGGTGATCGACTGGATGAACGCTCGCTGGGCTGGAGAACCCGCGCCGTCCAATTGCGCGAACCAACTGCTCGGAACCGTTGAGACAACGACGGCGGTGAACTGATGAATCGCGAAGTACTTCTAGAAGTGGTCCTCGGCCTCACGGTCGGCCTGATCGTTGTTGTCATCGCAGCGTTTCGGAGTCAGCGCGCGCCAACTGTCGGTTTGCTGCGCCGCGCAGCGATGCTGGCGTTATTGACCTACGCGGTCATTGCGGCGCCTGTCTTCACCCTGTCTGGCATGGGCGCGCTCGGCATGATCGGAATGCTGGTTGTCGTCGGGCTTGCCCTGGCCGGGTCAGTGCTGTCACGCAAGTTCGATTCAGAAGCGCAAGCCGTGATACCAGCCCAGCGCAATGTGCAGGCGCTTGTCGGCACTGGCGTGGCCAGTGTCTTGCTCATCGCTGCCGCTCAGACCTTGTCACTGGTGGGTCGTGTTGATCCTCGAATGATGGTTCTCGTCGTGGGTGTCATTGCTGCACTCTTGGTTGCTGGGCAAGGTCTCGTTGCCAGTAGTCGGATCAGTTCACTTGCCATGTGGTTGATGATTGTTCCGATTCTGATTTCACTTGTTTTGGGATTCCTGCTCGGCAGCGTGTCTGTCGTATTCTCGCCAGCTAGATTGGCAGGGGAAACGCACTACGTCGCGATCCTGGCGGCTGCTGTTTCGATCTTCGTACTGGGTTGGGTCGATAGCAGCCTCAAGGCCAGCGCTCGGGCAGGGCGCTGGTCGCCTGTGCGCGTTCTCGTTTGGGTACTTGTCGTCTTGCTGTTGATCCTGATTGGTCTGCTGATGTTTTTCGGCGGGTTGGTCATTGCGCCGTCAATGGAGTTCTTTGTGGTGCCGGCGAATATTGACGCGTTGCCTGGCCTGGCCGGACTGTTGTTAGCAGTTCTGACTGTGATCTTCGCGGCGCTGGTGGCCAATGCGCTGGCTGGCGTTGGTGCACTCGGTGCCGATTTTGCTACTCAACCGGTGGGGTCGGAGGTTGCTGATTCCACTGATGCCGAAGTAGTCGCCGGTTCTGATCTAGTGCTGTCGGTCTCTGCTCGTTGGGTTTGGATCAGTGCTGCCGTCGCAGTGATCATCGCTTTGATTGACCCGGGTTCCCAGCGCATAGTCGTCGTGATTGCCGTGGTGGCCGCCGGCTTGGTTGGCGCTCAGGTCAGCCGAGGGGATATTGGCAAAGGCTCTCTCGCAGGGGTCGGTGTGGCAGTGGTCGCAACGATCGTCCTCGCGGTGATCGACCAACTCGAACTTGGCTGGGCCTCGGTCATCGCGACGATTGCTGCATTGCTGATCGGCTTCGTTGTGGGAAAGTCCGGTTCGGTGAGTGCGCAGCGCCAGGTAGGCGAGCAGTCGCCTGACGCATTGCCAAGCTCAGTTAGCTAGGCAACCGGGCCAAATTCGACCGCGAAACTCGGGTAACAGCGCAGGATTGGGCAAGTCGGCCATATCTGGCGGATTTGCCGAATTCTGCTCTCGGACTAGCCACGGTCCGGTCTCCCAGTATGACGTCGTTCGAATCGGCTGACCCAGTCGGCGCCGATGTCGCTAAAGAACGAACCCTCGCAGGAGTGTGCCTCGGCGGGAAATGCGCACTCAGCATTCATGTTGGCCACTACATCGACCAGCGGATATCCGAATGCTTCTGCCTGTAGCCCCATGAGCAGGCTGGTGAAACCGATCTGGTCGGCGTGAAGTCCTGCGTCAGCCTCGAAGTAGATAGCCCGCAATTCCGAGTCGTCGAGATTGATCGTGGTAGTTGGATCTGCCCACGTGTGCGCACGCTCCCCTCGGTCCCCGAAGTAGGTAAGGAGGTCCACTTCGCTGGCCGGAGCACGTTCGAGGGTGACCACCCATTGGTCGTCCTCTTCGGTTGTTCCTCCGAACGCCGCGACGTTCGTGGGCAGAAGCGCGGTGATCACAGACATCTCAGTGGGCAGGTCCAGTTCTCGCTGGACTGGGCGCAACCGGATTACAGCGACCTGTTCGCGTTCGAACTCGCGCGCGTTGGTCTGGAGGTGGAAATATTGCAATCGACCAGACAGGTTGAGTTCATTGATGAGGTAGGACATGTCAGCCTTCTTCCTGCAAAGTGTTGGGCCCGGCGAATACGTCGACCATCGCCTCTGCGACGTCGATGGGCTCACCAAGCGCCGCTCTGGTCATTTCGATCAGAATCCCGCCGATCTCCGGCTCTGGATCGTCGAGATACTCAGCGACAGCAACGTCAAGTTGGATAGTCAGTTCCGAACTTGCGGTCACTGAGAGCACGAGACCGGCCGACTCCGACTGAAATGCAGGTGCCGTGATCTCTGGGTGAAGGTCAGTCATGGCCGCTTTGAGGAACTGGTGCAGGTTCTTCAGGTCAACCGGCGTGATCACCCGGTTTCGGTAACAGACACTGCGCCATTGGTCCTCGACTGTGATGTCCAGACCGAGTGCAAGCTCTTCTCGGTCGGGTAGACGGCGAATCACCAAGACGGTATCCAGGATAATCAATTGGCCATGTTCACCCGGGATTCGAACTGTTCCACCGCTCTCGGCGAATTGCTGATCAATCGTTCCTAGTTCAGCTGCTTGTTGGTTCATCGGAGCCTCCGTCGAAAAGTCTTGGGGTCGGTAGGTCGGTAAGCGCAGTCACAAAGTGGCGGCCAACAAGCGCGTCGGGCATCAGTGCTGTGAGGTTCGCGAGCTCAGCGCTTGGCGCATCACCGGACTTCAGTGCCCCATAGACCGCACCGACAGTCGGGGTCCGACTTTGCCCGGCGGCGCAGTGCAGAAACACCGTGTGGCCCTCACCCCGTAGTTGCTTCACCATCGACGCGGCCTGGTCGAGTACGAAAAACAAGTGAGGGTTCAGTGCGGGGTCTGGGTCATCGATGAGCCAAGCCTGCAGATGGTTGCGCGGATCCGTGAGTCCGGCCGGGGAGTGATTCGGGCTAACCCGACACAAGGACACCGCCGCGTCGACCTCGCTCGGAAGGCTCGGAGCGCCATTGACCCCACCCATGATCACTTTCTCGTCGCGTGGGTGTTGAGTCAGCGACGAGAGCGCGCGCAAGTACGCGTAATTCGGCGCGCTAAGTCCGCTGTCTGGAGCTTGGCTCAGTTCCAGCAGGTCTGGGTAGCGCAGCCCTGGCCATCCGTGAAGTTCACGCTGCCACGCCAGCGGTACCGCGGACACTCCCAAACGGGCGCCGAGAAGTCCGCCAGCGATTGCCGCGACTGTGTCGGTGTCGTTCCCGCCGCGGACGGCGGACTCCAGAGCAAGCTGCAGATGAGACGCCGAATACGAATCTGCACCCGGATCGTCCGGGGGCACAGGGGTGTTGACGATCGCCGACCATGCCGCCTGGAACGCTTCGACGACCCACCCGTTGTGGGGAAACTCGCTGGGGTGCCGGACCTCAGCGTCACCTATGAACGCGACCCAGCGGTCACGAGCACCGGCCGGTAGCCAGTCAAGGCCGATGCGAATGTCGAACTCACCGGCAACGATCGCGTGGCGGATCGCGAGATTCCACAGCACGCAGGCATCACCGGCGTCACTGTCGAAGTGGGTGAGGTCGCTGATGTCGCGCGCGGCTTGGGCCAGCCCATCTGGGTCATCCAGAAACCCCAAGGTGACAGGTGCCGTTCGCATCAGGGAACCGTTGCCACCGGACTGGCCCGCTCGTTCGTGGTGGGTCTTTGCGTGTTTGCGCGCGGCTTGGGCGCTTGGGTTCGCCCGGGTGGCGCTCAACACTGCGCGTGTCTGGCTGCCGACGTCCTTGGCGGAATGCGACCAGTCGAGCCACCGTTGGACGATTAGGTCCTGCGCCGGGACATCGCGCAGGTCAAGGCCACTTCGCACGACTTCGGCAACGGCGATCGCCATCGAGGTGTCGTCAGTCCATTCTCCGGGATCGAACCCGAATGGGCCGCCCCCAATCAGGCCGACCGGTGCCTGCGGTGCCATCGGTGGTTGGAACTCGTACCCGGCCCCGAGGGCATCGCCGCAGGCAGAACCAACAAGAACTCCGGCGACGCGGTCGCGGCGATATGTGATTGAAATGCTCATGGGGACCTCCGTTGTGGACAGCAGACTGACTTAACTCCACTGTCCCAGGGAGGTCTGACATTCCTTGATCGCCGATCTTGGCTATCAAACATCTTCGAGGTTGGGTCGGCATGGTGGAGGTGGGCCACGCCCATTCGGCTACTTGCTCAGGTCGGACAAATGCTGTTGGACGACTTCGCGGATCAGTTTGGAAGTCACGGCTTTCGGGTCGCTGAGTGTGTAATCGCCGAGATCCCATCTCGGTAGAGCAGCGACCACATCGCATCGGCTATCTCGGCGCGACGCTTATCGTGATCTACGATCTTTGGCATCGAAGATCTCTTCGCGAGTAATCCGGTGGCGGAGCCTAGTCGCCTATTGTGGCCCTTTCACCTGACTGACACAGCAACAAAGTGCGGTATTCCGGCCAAACCTGGCAGGAATACCGCACTTCTAGGAAGATTGCTGGAGGTTGCTTACTACGCGCTAGTTAGCTGCCTATCGAGCCACGCAATCACGTCGCCGATGACCTCATCACGCTCTGGTTCGTTGTAGATCTCATGCCACAAACCGTCATAGATGGTCAGCGTCATATCGGTCGAACCGATCTTGTCGGCGATCATGCGGCTACCCTCCGGCGGGGTGACGACGTCGTCGCCGCCGTGCATGATCAGCACTGGAACGGTAAGGCTGGGCAGGGCCTGCTCGGTCTTGTCCATCGCTGTCAAAAGCTCCGAACCCATGCGAGCGCGGACCTTGCCGACAGTGACGAGTGGGTCGTTGTTGTAGTCGATGAGAACCTGCGGGTCGCGGCTGATCTTGTCCAGATTCAGCGATGCCACACCGAAGTCGGGAAGGACCTTCGCTAACAGTTTGCCAATGAAGATCGTGACGTCGGGAATATCGGTTGGCTTGGCTGCAGCGGCGCTTGAAAGCACCAGCCCGGAGACCTCGGAAGTCGCGACTTCGCTTGAGGCACTGCGGGTGAGGTAGCGAAGACTGATCAAGCCGCCCATGCTGTGCGCGACCAAGAACAGCGGCAGCGGTGCGGGGTAGCGGGTGCGCAGCAACTCCTCATACGTGGACAAGTCATCAGTCAGGTCATCGAATTTCTCAACCTGTACGCGCTTGCCTTCGGATTTGCCATGGCCTCGGTGATCGAGGGCGCCGACAGCGAATCCGACCTTCACAAAGTCGTGCGCCAACTTCTCGTAGCGACCGCTGTGCTCACCGATACCGTGGACGACCATGATGACGCCACGAACCGAACCGGTCGCGGGTGCCCACTCCTGATATGCGATGGTTAAGTCGCGAGCGCCGACGAAGGTGCCGCAAGTGTGGCTGACGGCACTGTCAGCGACAACCGTCACAACGTCGTCGTGCACAACGTCGTCGTGCACAACGTGGATGACCGGTTCCTTGCGAGTGTTGTTTGGCATTGTTCTCCTTGTTGATGGGGGGCGATTAAGTGTTGATCGCGGGCTTGGATTCGTCATACCCATGGCTGACCGGACCGAAACTCGCTTACGCCATCCGTGGGCGACCAATGAACATTCGTACCGGAGAACATGCGGTGCTAGGTGCTCGACCGGCGAAGCTAGAATCGCAGTCACACACGAAGCGGGGGCGGTATCCATGGCTGAGCCAAAATTGACTGATGCCACTAAGGGTCCGCTGAGGCGCCCGTTGACGATTCTGGCGATTACTGCTGCGGCACTGTCGATGATCATGATGATCGGAGTCCTCCTGGCAGCATTCAATGTGCTGCCTTCATCTCTGACAGCGACGTTCGTCGTAATCTGGATGGGAACCTTGTTCTTGGTATTCGTGATCACCCGCCTGCTGCGTTCCGATCCACCCGACTCTGGCCGATCGCCAAGGGAATGATCAAGGCTGAGCAACCGTCGCGTCTACCCGCGCAAGAAGCTCGCTGAGATTCTCCCGCGTTGCAAGGTAGTCCTCAGGAGTACTTGCCAGGCAGGGCCCGACGGTGCACTTGCCCAGCGGGGCTTTCTACCCTTCGCTGTAGCCCGTATCGGGCGTAGGTTGGAGGTGGGAAGACTCTAGGCACGTGAAGGGAGGCCGAGATGGGCACCGTAGCAATGAGCGTTCAAGACGCACTCTGGCTGACGATGGACCGGCCCAACAACTTGATGGTTGTCGATGGCGTGATGGTTCTACGTGGTCTTCCAACACAGGAGGCCGTCAATGCGGTCTTCCAAACCGCTGTGCAGCGATTTCCCGTATTGGCCCGCAAACCCGTCCGTGCCGGCCTGGGCTGGGCTTGGGAGGACGACGAACACTTCGATCTCAGTCGGCACATCGAGTATCTCGCCCGAGATGAGTCGATGGACATCGCGGGGTTGCAGGGATTCCTTGCTTCCATTCGCACCGACCCGCTGCCTAAAGATCGACCACTCTGGCGCGCCTATCGGGTCTCCCCAGTGGTCTTGGCTGATGGTTCACATGGTTCAGCGATTGTGAGCCGGTTTCACCATTCGATCGCTGATGGGGTTCGCCTCACCCAAGTCATGCTCAGTCTGTGTGAGTCCGATGAACTCGCAGTGGGTGCTGTCGTGAACCGAAAAGGCGCCAACCGCATGGAACATCGAGCCGACGAAGCAGGATTCGCCGACGTCGCCACTCAAGTCGTCCAGGGCGCCGCTTCGGCCGCCAGCCACGGCGTCAGTGCAGTGGTATCGGGCACGGCCCACACGATGCGTCACCCCCTGACTTCGCTGACAGAAATGCCCCAGAGGTCGGTTGCTGTCTTGCGCGCCGGCGCGCATGGTCTTGAAGGTGGTATCGACCTGGTTCGTCACCCAGACAGGTTGCTCGATGCTCTGGAGGTGCTCGGCGTTGATAACAATCGGGGGACGAACGACGCGTCATCGGTGACCAAATTGGTTTTGACTGGCTCAGAGAAGACAGTGTGGACTGGGGAGCCGGGACCGCTCAAAGCAATCGCCTGGTCCGAGCAGATTTCGCTGGTCTCGATCAAGGCGGTCGGTAAGGCGGCTGGCGCGACTGTCAATGACGTCTTGCTGGCAGCGGTCGCCGGTGGTTTGCGGCGATACCTTGCCGACCACGACACCTCTGTCGATGAAGTCGTCTGGATGGTGCCAGTCAACCTCAAGCCGTTCGAGGAGAACCTCCCTCCTGACCTCGGCAATTACTTCGCGCTGATCTTCCTGCCTATGCCCTTAGACACCGACGATCCCGCCGAACGCCTTGGGCAGATGCATCACCGCATGGAGCGCATCAAGAATTCCGACGAGGCGGTGCTGACGTTCGGACTTCAGCGAATTGTGTCGATGTCACCCAAACAGATTGCGTTCTTTTTGACGAACTTCTTCGCCAACAAGGGAGTCGGCGTTCTGACGAACGTGCCGGGCCCGACGGCGCCGATGTCATTCGCGCAGGTGACAGTAGATCAGATAGTTGGATTTGCGCCCTGTTCTGGAAACCAGCCGATGACGGCGACGATCTTCAGTTACAACGGTGGTGTGACGGTCGGCTTCGCTACCGACGCCGGGTTGTTGCCTGACCCCGATGTGCTGGCCGCACTCGTGGTTGAAGACCTGAGGGCGATGGGCGTGGATACCGGCATCCTGTAACGACTCAGGCACGTTCGTTCGATCGTGTTTATAGGAAGCCGAAGACGATCACACCAGCTGTGAATAGGGCCGCGAGGCTGATCGCGGCGATCTTGTCGATGCGTTTGGCCTGTGTCTCCTTGCCGGCTGCGTTCATTCTGAAAACGAGCACCGATTCGAAGAGTGTCAGGAAGATGACTGCGTAACTGAGCAGGTAGATCTTGTCCATCGTCACGAAGTACCCCAGCGGCGGAAGTTCCGAGGTCGCGTCGTCATGGAGTAGTACAGCGGAGATCAGTGCGGTGATCGTCAATGCCAGGCGTGCGTCGATCTGCTCGGCGAACAATGCGAAGCACAACAGGGTTATCGCCATAATGATGGCGATGGGAATGATCGCCTTGATCAAGCGGGCCCCTTCGCGGCGGACGATGTCGACTGAGAAAGTGGCAAGTGAATTCTGAGTTGGCGTCGCCGCGCCCGGGAATCCATAGTTGGTGCTGTACGAAGCAGTTGTAACCTTCGCGGTCGGGTTCTCCACAGTCCAACCCGCGAGTACCTGCTGCAGAGAGGGACTGATGCCAGTACCGTCAGAGATGGCGTATACCAGTTCGCTGGAATCGTACTTGGAGTCCTCAACCGCGATTTGTAGTTCATAGTCGGCATCGGGGTACTTGTGGAAGTCGAGGTCTTGGACGAACGATCCCTGGACGTGGAAGCCTTGATATTTGAAACCATCCAGTGTAACGACAGGCTCCTCGTATGACGGCTTGGATTTCTGACCCCACTCATTGACACCGTTGACGTAGTCAAACGTGAGAGTCGGGTCGATGTTCCCCTTCCACTTGAACCAGATGTAGAAATCGGCCATGAACGTGTAGTCAGGAAGGTCCACCGAAAGGATCTGATTGACGAAGGTTCCTATTTGCACCACTTCAGGCCCGGTTGTCGCTGCGGGGCTGGTCTGCCCTTTCGCGCGCGCCGCCCGCTGGGACGTCGCCTCGACCTTCTGAGTCTTCGCGATAGTCGCTGGAACTTGCTGCGCTCGGCTCGAGTACTTGTTGAAGATCGCCTCGCGTGCGGCGTTAGTGTCTGTGTTTGCGCTGGCCGAACTGCCGATGAGTCCTGGCAGGGCGGTCAGAAGCGTGATGAGAAGGACTCCGATGCCGACACCCAAGAGGACGAGCTTGCGTCGCTTACGCGAAGTGTGAAGCACAGCGGACCTCCTCGATCTTGTGTGACATACGCAATCGTCCTCGGCGATGAGACTAGTCACCGCAGCTGCCGGACTCCTGCTGGGAAGCACGCATGTGCTGGCGATGCGATTAGGCAAGGGCGGCGGCAGGGGCGGCGGCAGGGGCGGCGGCAAGGGCGGCG
>Ga0105047_10002014_pt1 | contig 36424 bp, 33 predicted proteins | sample MAT04_FD_78384 | JGI IMG/M metagenome (GOLD analysis project Ga0105047, IMG submission 78384) | Freshwater microbial communities from Lake Fryxell liftoff mats and glacier meltwater in Antarctica - MAT-04 (megahit assembly) | ecosystem: Environmental > Aquatic > Freshwater > Ice > Liftoff... | reverse complement strand
GGGCTCCACGGTCCGGAGATGTCCCACGACGTGATGTCCGCGAGCGGCACCCGGACGTGCGACCAGCCGAAGCGGGCGTCGAGCGCATCCGGGGTGATCGTGACCATCGCCTTGTCGCCCGGCCGCACCCCGAAGATGCGCAGGATCATGGGTGTCTGGATGCGGATGGGGAAGCGCTGCTCGGCGTCGGGGGGTACGGGCGCTGCGGGGTTGGCGACGGCCATCAGGACCTCTTGTGCGGGGGGTCGTAGAAGGGCATCGGCGCGACCGTGCCCCGGATGCGGTCCCGGACGCCCTCCACGGTCCACTCCATCTGGATCGGCGTACCGGCCGGCTCGTATGCGGCCTCCACGGACGCGAGCGCGATGAGCTTCTTGAGCACCGGCGACCAGGTGCCGCTGGTCGCCCTGCCGATCTGGCGGCCGGCCGCGAACACCGGGACCTGGCTGCGCCACGCAGCCGGGGACAGCGCCGGCGTCAGGCCGTGCCTGGCGGTCAGTCGCTCCAGGTCCTCCCAGTCCAGCTCCAGGCCCACGAGGCGCCGCGCCGGTCCGCCCGCATCGCGCTCCCGAACGAGCGCCGCGCGGCCCGTGAACGGGGTCGCCTTCACGAGGTCCACGAGCCTGCCCAGGCCGAGTTCCGACGGTGAGTACGCCTGCTCGGGCGTGGACGCATGGGTGGCGGCGTGGTAGTCCACGTCGAGCATGATCAGCCCGGCCTCGATGCGCGCCACGTCCAGTGCCCAGATGCCGGCCGGCCGCAGGGCATAGGCACGCCCGGCATCGGTCAGGGCGTCCCACAGCGCCAGGGCCCGGTCCGCAGCGACCCACAGCTCGTAGCCCAGGTCACCCGTGTAGCCGGTCCGGCTCACGTCCACGGGCACATCGCCGATGATCAACGCCTGGCGCCGGAAGTAGCCGAGCGCGGCCAGGTCCGCGCCGGACGCCGCCTCCAGCACGGCGCGCGACAGGGGTCCCTGGAGTGCCAGCGCCGCGAGCGAGTCGGAGGTCTCCTCGATGGTCACGTCCAGCCCACGGGCATGCATCAGGAACCAGCGCAGCTGCGGGTCCGCGGCGGTCCAGCGGAAGCTGTCGTCGTCCAGGCGCGCGACCGTGCCGTCGTCGACGATCCTGCCGTCCTCGTCACACCATGGCGTGTAGACCACCTGGCCGCGCGCGATGCGCGTCGCGTCCCGGGTGATCACGCGGTCCACGAGGCGCGTCGCGTCAGGACCACTCACCCGGTAGGAATGGAGCGGCGAGATGTCCAGGAGCGCCGCGGCAGTGCGGATGGCGTTGTATTCGATGTCGATGCCGGGTGCGTAGGCGCTGCTGGAGAAGCGGCCCGCCCAGACGCGCCACTGGCGCTTGACGTTGAGCTCCTGCGCGCGGGCGTCGAACGGGGAACCGATGGCCATGCCAGCAGGATACCCGCGCGCTCAGCCGCAGGTCGCGAACACCATGTCGCGGCTGAAGAACGCCTGCTGCAGGCGACGCGACTGGTCCTCCACGGGGGCCACGTCCAGCACGATGTCGCGGCCGTCCGTCGTGAACGTCACGAGCCGGAACACGGAGGTGGCATAGGGCTCGTCGGTCCGGAGGCTGATGCCCTGGTCCGCCAGCCGGGCACGACCGGCGAGGGCCGCGAGCGCGTCCGCCTCGGTCAGGTGATCGAACACGTAGCGGCCGACCGCGGCCCCGGTGTCGTCCCGGTACGTGCCGATGCCCATCGCCTGCCACGGCGACAGCGTGCCCACCTCCGCCAGCAGATCGGCATTCGCGCCCGCGTCGCCGGCGTCCTGCACCAGGGGGTCGTACGCGGCGCAGGCATCGGTGCCCACCTCGATCGCCGCGGACAAGGGCGACCCGAGCGCACCCGCGACCACCCACGACGGTGGCGCCTGGGCGAAGTCGAGATGGCGCGCGTCGAGCGTCGCTTTGACCGCCTCGAGGCTGCCCGAGAGCACCAGCGTGCGCCCGTCATCAAGGATTGCGGTGTTGAGGATACCGAAGCCGCTGGTGCGGATCCAGTCGGCGCCGACGTCCATCGCGTGGGAGCGGATGGTGGCGTCGCCGTACACCTCCGTGGAGAAGCCGCGGTCGTCCAAGTGGGCGATCACGGGCGCCAGGTCGAAGCCGTCCCGCAGGCGGAGCACCGCCACGGGCGGGCCATCGACGCCGAAGGACGCCTCCCAGTCCACGTCCGTGGTATCCCAGCCCCAGGCCTCGGCGTGCAGCGCGAAGCGGTCGATGGCAAAGCCCGCGAAGGGCGCCTCCGTCCAGCCCAGGTCCACCATCGCGTCCATCCGCTCGTCGAGCGGCGTGGCGCTCGTGACGTTGTCGTACCCGTGTTCGGCCTTGGCGGTGGCCCAGTCCGTGAACAGGATCGTGCCAGCGCCCAGGGGCGCGAAGGTCACGGCTTCCGCCAACGGCGGCTGCCCGGGATCCAGAGCGGGACTCTGGGCGACCGCAGGCGTGACGACCACGATCGCGGCCACAAGGCTGAGCAGCAGGGAGGAGGCGTCGCGCTTCATGCGGCCACGATACCGGCACCGCCGCGACCCGTCACGCCGGGCGGCGGTACCATGGCGCCCATCGACCGCGGCCGGGGGCCGTGGCCCTGACCACCGGCGTCCGCCCCGTGATGGGTCGCGCGCACCGACGAGCTGGAGCGAACGGACCGACCGTGCCTGAGCGCTATGACGCCGTGGTCATCGGCGGGGGTCACAACGGGCTGGTGAGCGCCGCGTACCTTGCGCGTGCCGGTCTACGCACGCTGGTCCTGGAGCGGCGCCACGTGCTGGGCGGCGCGGCCGTGACGGAGGAGATCGTCCCCGGCTTCCGGTTCAGCGTCTTCTCGTACGTCGTGAGCCTGCTGCGCCCGGAGATCATCCGGGACCTGTCGCTGCCGCGGCACGGGCTCCAGATCCTGCCCCTTGACGGCACCCTCACGCCCCTCGACGGAGACCACCTGTGGCGCACGGACGACCCCGACCAGACCCGGCGCGAGCTGCGCCGCTGGTCCGCCACGGACGCCGAGGCGTACGCGGAGTACGGCCGCCTGATGGTGGAGATGGCGCGCTTCATCAAGCCCATCCTGGGCCTCGTGCCGGTCGACCCCCAGGAGCCGGACCTCGTGGATGCACTGGGCGCGGCGGGGCTTCTGCGCGACTTCGGGCGTCTGCCGCGGCGCCAGCAGCAGGCGTTCATCGGGCTGATGACGATGAGCGCAGCGGACTTCCTCGACCAGTGGTTCGAGACGGACCCGTTGAAGGCCACGATGGCCGCGTCGGGCATCATCGGCACGTTCCTGGGCGTCCGGTCGCCGGGCACGGCCTACGTGCTGCTGCACCACTACATGGGCGAGATCGACGGTGCGTTCCGCGCCTGGGGCATCCCACGCGGTGGCACCGGCGGCATCTCGGAGGCGATCGGCCGGGCGGCCCAGAGCTTCGGCGCGGAGATCCGGACGGAGGCGGCCGTCGCGCGCATCCTGGTGCGCGGCGGCCGCGCGATCGGCGTCGCGCTGGAGAGCGGCGAGGAGATCGAGGCCAGGGTCGTGCTCGCGTCCACGGACGCGAAGGTCACCTTCCTGGACCTCCTGGAGCCGTCTGCACTGCCGGCGGACTTCCGGCGCGAGGTCGGCCGGTTCCGCTTCCGGGGCTCGTCGGGCAAGGTCAACCTGGCGCTCGACGGGCTGCCCGACTTCAGCTGCCTGCCCGGTACCGGTGAGCACCTCCGGGGTGCCATCAGCTTCAGCCCGGGCCTGGACTACATGGAGCAGGCCTACGACGACGCCAAGGCCGGCCGCTTCAGCCGGCGGCCCTACATCGACATGATCATCCCGACCCTGGTCGACCCGCGCATGGCGCCACCCGGCAAGCACATCGTCAGCTGCTTCGTCCAGTACGCGCCGTACCACCTCGCCGAAGGCACCTGGGACGAGCAGCGCGACGCGTTCGGGGACACGGTCATCGACACCATCGCGGAGCGGGCGCCGGGCATCCGGGAGCGCATCATCGGGCGCCAGGTCCTGACGCCCCTGGACATCGAGCGCACCACGGGCCTCACGGAGGGCAACATCTTCCAGGGCGAGCTGTCCCTGGAGCAGCTGTTCCTCAACCGGCCCGTGCCCGGCTGGGCGCGCTTCCGGACGCCGGTGCGGGACCTGTGGATGTGCGGCTCGTCGGTCCACCCGGGCGGCGGCATCATGGGTGCCAACGGTCGCATCGCGGCGCTGGAGGTGCTCAAGGCCACCAGGCTGGGTGCGACCGCGCGCGGCCGAGCGTCGGAGGACCGACGCACCGCGGTCGTCGCGACGCGGCCGGGGGGCACGGCCGGAGCCACGCCCATGACCGACCGGGCGACGGGAGACCGGGCATGAGCGCCGCGGCCAGCCGGGCGGGCTGGGACGCCATCGTCGTCGGCGGAGGGCACAACGGACTGGTGTGCGGGAGCTATCTCGCCAAGGCCGGGCTGCGCACGCTCATCGTGGAGCGGCGCGAGGCGGTCGGTGGAGCCGTCGCGACGGCGGAGCTGGTGCCGGGCGCACGGTTACCGGTGCTGGCGCATACCGTGGGCCGGTTGCGCGGCTCGATCGCGAAGGAGCTGGGGCTGGCGCGCCATGGCCTGCGCCTCGTCCAGCCGGCCGCCCGCGTCACCTCCCTGCGCACGGACGGCCCGCCCATCACGCTCTGGGGTGACGCGCACCGGACCGCGCACGACCTCGCCTCCATCTCGGCTCCCGACGCCGCCCGGTGGATGGCGTTGGACGCCGAGGTGCGGGCGCTCGCCGGTGTCCTGTCGCGGATGGCGACCCTCACGCCGCCCGATCCGTCCGCGCCGGCGATGGGTGACCTCGTGGGTGCGATGCGACTGGGCCTGCACGTCCGCGGCCTGCCGGAGGCGCAGTCGCGAGCCCTGTTCAAGGTGCTGCCGCAGCCCGTGGCGGACTTCCTCGAGGATCGCCTGGAGCACGACGCGCTGCGTGCGCTGCTCGCGGTCCGGGGCATCCGCTACTCATCCCTGGGTCCGCGCGCGGCCGGCTCCACGCAGGTCCTGCTCGCGGACGCGGCGGGCAACGACGGCGGCGTCGCGGGCGAGACGGTGTACGCGCGCGGCGGTCCGGGGGCGCTCGCCGCGGCGCTCGCCGCCGCTGCCCGGAGCGCGGGTGCCGAGCTGCGCACGAACGCGGAGGTGATCGCGATCCGGGAGCGCGACGGCCGCACGCTGGGGGTCGCGCTCGCGGACGGCACGGAGCTCGCGGCGCCCATCGTGGTCAGCGGCGTGGACCCGCGGCGGACCCTGCTGGGTCTCCTGGACCCGGAGGTCATCGGTCCGCGTCTCGGTTGGCAGGCGAGCAATCTGCGCCAGGCGGGCGTGACGGCGAAGGTCAACCTGGCCCTCGCGGGGCTGCCGCGCTTCAGCGGGCTCGCGGAGGCGGCCGCGGCGCCGCGGCTGCGGGGTCGCCTCGTGGTGGCGCCCTCGATGGGCTATCTCGACCGGGCCGCGGACGCCGCCAAGTACGGTCGCATCAGTGACGAGCCGTGGCTGGAGGCGACGATCCCCAGCCTCGTGGACCCGCTGCTGGTGGACGGCGCCGCCGTGAGCGGCGTGGCGCACGTGATGAGCGTCCTGCTCCAGTCCGCCCCGGCAACGCTGCGGGAAGGCGGCTGGGACGCGCGGCGGGACGAGCTGGGGGACCTCGCGCTGCGCACGCTGGAGACGGTGGCGCCGGGCATCACCGGGCTCGTCGTGGCACGCCAGGTGCTGACGCCCCTGGACCTGGAGCGGGACCACGGGCTCACGGGTGGCCATCCGCTGCACGGCGAGCCCAGCCTGGACCAGTGGTTCGCATGGCGCCCGATGCTCGGCCTGGCCCGCTACCGGCTGCCGGTCGAGGGGCTCTACCTGTGCGGTTCCGGCGCCCACCCCGGCGGGGGCGTCACGGGCGTGCCGGGTCGCAACGCCGCGCGCGAGGTCCTCGTCGATGTCCGCCGCGCCCGTCGCGCCGAGGGGCGGGCCTGATGCCCCGCCGGTCGGCTGCCGTCATGGTGCTCCTCGTGCTCATCGGGCTGCTGGGCGGGTGCAGCGTCAGCGGCACGGTCACGGAGCTGGAGGACGAGCGCATGACCTTCGAGGCGGTCGGCGAGACACCCGTGATCATCGTGGAGACGTTCAATGGCCGCATCAGCGTCCAGGTGGCGGCGGATGCTGCGGTGGAGGCCCGCGTGACGCGGCGCGGCTCGGGGACGTCCACGGCGGCCGCCCAGCGTGACCTTGCCAATGTCGTGGTCGACTTCACGCGCTTCGGGGATGCCATCACGATCAGTGCCCGGCGCGTGGACAATGCCCAGACGATCGGCAACAGCGGTGCGGACGTGGAGGTCACCGTCCCCGCAGCCGCGTCCGTGGAGCTGCGGACCTCCAACGGCCGTGTCGAGTCGGCGAACGTGGAGGGGACCGTCACCGTGCGCACATCCAACGGGCCCATCACCACGCGCGGCGGGACGGACCTGGACCTGGACACCACCAACGGCCAGATCTCCGTCAACAACCCGGAGGGTCGGCTCCAGCTTCGGACCAGCAACGGCAGCATCGACATCCTCGCCGCGGACGCGGCCATCGTGGACGCCGAGACCTCCAACGATCCCATCACGTTCAGCGGCACGCTCGCCCCCGGCGCACACACATTCGCCACGAGCAACGGGGACATCGGCATCACGTTGCCCGGCGATGCGGCGTTCGCGTTCGATGGCCAGACCTCGAACGGATCGGTGCGCACGGAGTTCGTCGAGCTGCGGACACCCTCGGACACGAGCATCACGGGGCATACCGGCGAGGACACCACGCCCGCGGTCGCGATCGTCGCGCGGACCAGCAACGGCGATCTCGCGGTGATGACGCAGCGTCCGTGACGGGGCACGCGCCGGCCGCGCCCGTCTCCAGCCGCACGAGGATCAGGGTCGGTCGAGGGACTCCGCGATGCCGGATGGCTCCGGCGCGTCTCCCGGCAGCTCCCAGGTCCAGCCCCGGAGGCGACCCAGGAGCCGGCTGGCGGTCAGGTCGAGCTGGATCGGCGTGACCGCGATGCGGCCATTCACGACGGCGTGGAAGTCGGTACCCTCGTTCGCCTCGCCGGATGGTGCCGGGCCACCGATCCAGTAGTAGGGGACGCCGCGCGGATCGAGCCGCTCGATGAGCTGGTCCTGGTAGATGCGCTTGCCCATCCGCGTCACCTCGACGCCATCCGTGCCCGCCGCGACCGCGGGCACGTTGACGTTGAGCAGCTCCCCGGGTCCCAGGCCCTGCTCCAGGATGTTGACCGCCGTCAGGCGCGCCATCCGGCCGGCGAGCGTGAAGTCGGGATCCTGGTAGAACTCCTGCGAGATGGCGAACGCGGGGCAGTCGTTGAGCACCGCCTCCATCGCTGCCGACACCGTGCCCGAGTACGTGACGTCGTCGCCCAGGTTCGCGCCGTAGTTGATGCCCGACGCGACGAGATCGAAGCCGTGGTCGAAGTAGCCCAGAAAGGCGAGGCTCACGGCGTCCGTGGGTGAGCCGTCCACGGACCAGCCGCGGCTGCCATCCGCGAGGGTCCGGCGACGCACCCGGAGCGGGCGCATGAAGGTCTTGCCATGACCCACCGCCGACTGATTCGTCTCGGGCGCCACGACGAACACATCCCCGATGGGAGCCAGGGCCTGCTTCAGCACCAACAGTCCGCGGGAATCGATGCCGTCGTCGTTGGTGACCAGGATGCGCGGGGGCGTGGGCCACTCCGCGAGCGGTCGTGCGATGCGCGCCCCGTCACGCGGCGGGCGCACCCGGGCGTCGGGCGGCGGCGGGTCGCCAGCCACGGGCCGCTGCGGGAAGTGCTCCGACTCGAGGCGACCGCCCGCGAGCGCCGCCGCGAGGGTGGTCAGGGGCCGGTCGCCGGACCGCCCGACCTCCCCCGCGGCATCGGGTGAGCCCGCGTCATCCTCCGCCGGCGTCATGCCGGGCTGTCGGGCGGCTGAGACGCGACACGCGGCGTGCCACCCAGGCGTCCGGGCAGGTCCTGGGGCCCGTCCGCCGCATCGGGTGGGGCGGGGACGCGCACCTTCCGGCCGGCCCGCTCCTCCAGGCGCTTGGCGGCGCGTGACGCGACATCCCGGGTGCCCGTCTGCGCCGAGCGAGACAGGAAGTGGAAGAAGAACGCCGAGATGACCGCGGCGACGGGCACCGAGAACACCGCGCCCAGCGGGCCGTACAGCTTGATGCCCACCAGCAGCGACAGCAGCACCACGATGGGGTGGACCCCCACGGCGACCGACATCACGCGCGGCTGGACGATGTTCATGGTGATGAACCAGCCGATGGCCTGGACGATGAAGATGGGGAGCACCGCGTTCGGCTCCGACAGGACGGCCGCGACCACCGGCGGCGCCCACGAGAAGAACGGGCCGAAGAACGGGATGATCTGGAGGATGATCACGAGCGCCGTCGTCAGCGGCCAGTAGTCGATGCCCAGCAGGATGCTGCCGGTGGCGGCGAACGCGCCGTAGACCAGGCCTTGGATCGCCTGACCGCGCAGGAAGCCGCCGAACGAGCTGACGACGCTCGTCTCGAACAGCCTGGCCTCATCCGCGTAGCGCGGCGGCACGAGCCGGTTCAGGAACGTGAGGATCGAGTCCTTGTCGATGACGATGAACACGGACAGGAACACGATCAGCAGCAGGTTGCCGACGATGCCGAACGTGGTGCCCAGGATGCCGCCCACGAGGCCGCTGACCTGGGGCACGAACTCCGGGTTGTTCTTCAGGAAGTCCTGGACCAGCTGATCGAAATTGCTGGAGATCGCGGCGAGGTCGATGGTGATACCCAGCGCCTTCAGCTGATCCTGGAAGGGCGCCAGCTGGGCCGCGATGCCGTCACCGAACCCCGGCGCCTGGATGTCTGCCAGGAGTTGCTGGGCGTTCACCGCGATGTTCGCCGCGAACAGGATGACGACCAGCGACAGACCCAGGAACAGCGACCCGTAGACCAGGACCACCACGATCACGCGCGGCACTGCGGGCACGCGCCGTAGGATGGCCGACACCAGCGGCGACAGGATGAACGCGAACAGCCAGGCGCTGAAGATGATGATCAGCACATCGTTGAAGTAGACGATGTACCCCGCCACGAGATTCAACAGCACCAGCGCCACGGTCACGGTCGCCAGCACCAGCAGCGCGTGGATCCAGCGCCCCTCGGAACCGAGCAGTCTGCTCACCATGGGTGCAGTCTAGCGTTGACCCCAAGGCCCACCGCCATGGGACCTTCGGCGGGCGAGCCAGGTTCGGAGGACGTCAGCGGGGGCCCAGGCCCATCCGCTCGTGGCACTCGCGCAGCGTCTCCGCTGCCACCGGCCGCAGCCTCTCCGCGCCGGCGCGCAGGATCTCCTCGACGTAGCCAGGCTTCGACTCCAGCTCCCGGCGGCGCTCGCGTGCCGCTGCGAACGTGTCGATCATCCGGGACGCGAGCAGCTTCTTGGTGTCCACGCAGCCGGTCGCGGCCGTCCGTTCGCCCTCCCAGATGGCCTCGAAATCGGGCGAGAACTGGCGGTGCAGCTGGCACACGTTGCAGACCTCGGGGCGGCCTGGGTCGGTGCGCTTGATGCGTTGGGTGTCCGTGACCATGGACATGACCTGCTTCCGGATCGTGTCCTCGTCCGCGAAGATCTCGACCACGTTGCCCAGGGACTTGGACATCTTGTTGGCGCCGTCCGTGCCCTTGATGATGGGCGAGTCGGTGAACACCGCCTCCGGCTCCGGGAACAGATCGCCGTAGCGTGCGTTCCAGGCGCGCACGATCTCGCGCGCCAGCTCCAGGTGCGCGGCCTGGTCCTTGCCCACGGGCACGTAGCGCGCCTTGTAGATCGCGATGTCCGCGGCCTGGAGCACCGGGTAGGAGAGTAGCGCGAAGTTCACATCGTCCGGCTGGTTGCGCTTCTTCTCCTTGAAGCTCGGTGTGCGCTCGACCCAGGGGGTGGGCGTGACCGTCGAGAACAGCCAGGTGAGCTCCACGACCTCCGGGCGGTCCGACTGGCGGAACAGCACGGCACGCTCCGGGTCCAGGCCCAGCGACAGCAGGCCCAGCGCCATCTCGTGGGTGTTGCGCCGGATCTTCTCCGCATCGTGCGTGGAGGTCAGCGCGTGGTAGTCCACGATGCAGTAGATCGCATCATGGGTGTCCTGCATGGCCACGTAATTCCGGAACGCGCCCAGCCAGTTCCCGATGTGCGGCAGCCCCGACGGCTGGACGCCGGAGAAGACGCGCCCGCGCGTGGCGGCGGTGGGCGTGACAGGGGTCTCGGCTGACGTGCTCATGGGCGGCCGAGTGTACCGCGCCGACCGGCCACCGACCGCAGCGCCGGCGCGATGGACGGCCGCCGTGCCCGGTCCGCGACCGGACCGTGACCGGTCCGCAACTGTCCGACCGCGTGTCCACCCTACAATCAGTGCAGATGAAGCCCAGCGAAGCGACGCATCAGCGACCGTTGCGCGTGGCCCTCGTCGGGCTGGGGACGGTCGGCAAGGCGGTTGCAGCGGAGCTGTTGGACCCTGACTGGCGGGCGGCCGTGTCCGCCCGGGGGTTGGTGCCACCCGAACTCGTCGCCGTCGGCGTCCGGGACCCGGATCGGCCGCGGGGCATCACGCTGCCCGCGAGCGTGCGGCGGACGGCGCGCCTGGGCGACCTCGTGGCGGACCCCACCATCGACGCCGTGGTGGAGCTCATCGGCGGCACGGACGATGCGGGCATCGTGATCCGCCAGGCGCTCGCGTGGGGCAAGCCCGTCGTGACCGCGAACAAGAAGCTGCTTGCCGAGAAGGGACCCCAGCTGGAACGCGCGGCGCGGGATGCGGGCGTGGCGCTGCGCTTCGAGGCGGCCGTTGCGGGCGGCGTCCCGGTGCTCGCGCCGCTCGTCTCGGACCTCGCCTCCAACCGCATCGAGGCGGTGCGGGGCATCGTCAACGGGACCACGAACCACATCCTGTCCGCGATGGCCCAGGACGGCCGCGACTACGCGGACGTGCTCGCGGAGGCGCAGGAGCGCGGCTACGCGGAGGCGGACCCGAGCGGCGACGTGGAGGGCCACGATGCGGCCAACAAGCTCGCGGTGCTGACGCGGCTCGCCTTCGACGCGTGGCCGGACGTGCGGCGGGTGCGGTTCTGCGTGCCATCGGTGACGGGTGATGCCCCGCCGGGCATCACGTGCGTCCGGACGTTCGAGCTGGAACGCGCCATGGAGCTGGGCCTGACCATCAAGCTGGTCGCCCGCGCGGAGCCCGGGGTCGATGGCGGCGTGCGCGCCGCGGTCACACCCGTCGCCGTCCGTGCGTCCTCGCCCCTGGGTACCACGGGCGGTGTCACGAACCTCGTGGAGGTGGTCGCGGAGCCCGTGGGGCGCGTGTCGTTCCGAGGACCCGGCGCCGGCGGCCCGGCCACCGCCTCGGCCGTGCTCGCGGACCTGCTCGCGATCGGGCGCGACCGCCGGGTGTCCACGTGGGGCCACCTGCCGCCGGCCGTGAGCGCCAACCGCGTCACCGATGACCTTGGCGGCGAGCGCGCCTGGTTCTTCGTGCTGCGGGAGCTGCTGGGCGCCCCGATGCCCGCCTGGATCGACCAGGTCGCCCTGGCCGCGTCCGGCGATGCCTTCGTCACCCGACCCATCGCCCTCGACGCCCTGCGCGCCCGCCTGGCGCCGCTGGGTGTCGATGTGCCGCTCTACCCCGTGATCCCGGAGGCCTGACCCACGATGCGCATGAGCGAGGTGCTCCAACGCCTCCGGTCCGAGCAGGCCACCTCGGGGCCGCGGCCGCGCCTGATGCAGCGGTTCGAGGCGTTTCTGCCGGTCTCGGCGGCCACACCGGCGTTGACCCTGGGCGAGGGCGCCACGCCCCTCATCCACGCCCGGAACCTGGGGCGGGCCCTGGGCGTGCCGCTGCTCCATCTCAAGTTCGAGGGCATGAACCCGACCGGCTCGTTCAAGGACCGGGGCATGGTCGTGGCCGTGGCCAAGGCGATGGAGGCCGGGGCGCGCGCGATCATCTGTGCCTCGACCGGTAACACGTCCGCCTCGGCTGCGGCGTACGGCGCGGCGGCCGGCCTCGAGGTGGCCGTCATCCTGCCCGCGGGCAAGATCGCGGCCGGCAAGCTGCTCCAGGCCCAGGCGGCCGGCGCCCGGGTCGTGGCCGTGGACGGCAACTTCGACCAGGCCCTGCGGGTGGTGCGCGAGCTCGCCGACCAGCCGTCTCCGGATCGCCCGGTGACGCTCGTGAACTCGGTCAACCCGTACCGTCTGGACGGCCAGAAGACCGCCGCGTTCGAGGTCTGCGAGGACCTGGGTGGCGCACCCGACTACCTCGCCATCCCCGTGGGCAACGCGGGCAACATCAGCGCCTACTGGATGGGCTTCACCGAGTATCGGGCGGCGGGCATGGTGGACACCCGGCCGGTGATGCTGGGCTTCCAGGCGGAGGGTGCGGCGCCCCTCGTGCTGGGCCATCGGGTCGACCACCCGGAGACGTTCGCGACCGCCATCCGCATCGGCGACCCGGCGTCCGCCGACAAGGCGCTGCGCGCCCGCGACGAGTCGGGCGGGCGCATCGACTCGGTCACCGACCAGGAGATCTGGGATGCCTACCGTGACCTCGCCCGCTACGAGGGTCTCTTCTGCGAGCCCGCGTCGGCGGCGTCCGTGGCGGGACTGCGCAAGCTCGTCGCGCAGGGCGCCATCGACCCCGGCGCGACGATCGTGGCGGTGCTCACCGGACACGGCCTGAAGGATCCGGACACGGCCGCCTCGCTGGCCCAGCCGCTCATCTCCGCACCGGCATCCACGGATGCGGTGCGGACCGCGCTCGGCTGGTGAGCGTCCCCCTCGGCCGTCGCGTCAGGGTCGACGTTCCGGCCACGACCGCCAACCTGGGTGCCGGCTTCGACGTGCTCGCGATGGCGCTTGACATCGCCAACGTGGTGAGCGTGGAGGCGGTGGAACACACGTCCGGGCCGGCCGTGGATCTCGAGGTGACCGGGGAGGGAGCCGGCCGGCTGCGCGCAAATCGGCGCAACCGGTTCGTGGCCTCGCTGGAGCGTGGCCTGCGCGAGATGAACGTCCATCCGCGGGGGATCGGGTGGCGGGTGCGCATGGACAACCGGATCCCGCTCTCCCGCGGCATGGGCTCGTCCGCATCCGTGACGGTGGCGGGCCTGCTCGCGGCCGACGCGATGGTCGGCGGCGGGGTGCTCTCCGCCGAGCGCATCCTGGCGCTCGCGGTCGAAGCGGAGGGCCACCCGGACAATGCGGCCGCCGCGTTGCTGGGCGGCTTCTGCGTGGTCGCGACCGTGGATGGCGCTCCGTGTGCGGTCCGGTTCGACCCTCCCGCCGCTCTTGTGTGCGTGCTGTTCGTGCCGGAGCGCCCGCTGGCCACGCGCGACATGCGTGCGGCGCTGCCGACCGACGTCCCGTTCCGGAACGCCATCCACAACGTGGGTGCCGCGTCACTGGCCGTGGCGGCGTTCGCATCCGGCCGCCTGGAGCTATTGCGTGCGGCGACCGTGGACCGTCTCCACGAGCCCTACCGGGCGACGGTGTATCCGGAGCTGCCGCTGATGACCGCGGCCGCGCGCGCGGCAGGGGCGCTGGGCGCGGCCCTGAGCGGCGCTGGTTCCACCATCATCGCGTTCACGGACGACCAGCGCGCGGCCGAGCAGGTCGCGGCTGCGCTGTGCGTGGAGGCGGCCCGCCTGGAGCTGCCGGGCCGCGCGGACATCGTTCGGCCGCGCGCGGACGGGGCACGCGTCACGGTCGAGTAAGGGCCTGCGGGCGAACGGCGCCGGGAGCTGCGTGCGACGATCGACTCCCGCGACCATGGTGTGATCGCGACCGAGGAACGTCCATGGGCTCGGCGTCAACCTCGAACGCGGCGTGAGCGAGAGTGGGTTCCAAGGGCTGTCGCATCCGGGGTTGTGGCGCGACCGGAAGCGGGTAGTCCCCGGCGCAGGTCATGGGACCCGGCGTCACTCAGCAGATGATGGACACCGCCATCGCGATCAGCTCGCCAGCGGGGACTGCGCCCATCAGTGAGTAGTCCCACTCCCCGTCAGTCCACCACGCATCGTGGGGTCGAACCTCGCCTTCGATCGGGTCACCGTGGTTCATGACGACCCGGGTCGCACCTACCTGGACCACGCCGGCATGCGTCCCCAATGTCTCAAGCGCCCGGGTGGCGACGTCAGAACGGGAGGCAGGCCGCTCCCCGCTTGACAGCGAGACCCATGTGAGCGTGCCACTGACGATCCGGGACCGCTCGATATTGTCGTCGTGCACATCGACACGCTGCGTTGCGGTGGTCCCGAACACCTCTGCGCCGACGCTCACATCGCCCGACACACCGTCGAAGTCCTGGCAGGTCTTGAAGTCGCCACCCGCGTAGTCCTTCATCGCATCCTCGGCCGCGCCGCAATCAGCGATGGATGCGAAGTGACACGGGCGGATCGCCCTCGTCGTACTGCCCGTACTCCTGCCGGCAGAAGTAGTCACCGAAGCTGTCGCCGTCCACATGGACGTTCCAGCCGTTGTGGTCATCAGGGCAACCAGCCACGCCCACGCCCTTCGCCGTTCCCCACCCTGTGAAGTCGGTCGATCCGCCAAAGGCGATCTGCATCGGGTGAACGATGGCATCGCCGGTCGCCACCGAGGCGCTCTCGAAGCGTGTCACGGATCGATCGGTGTCGGGTGGGCCCGACATCGCCGGCCCTGAGCGGCCTGGATCCACGACATCCATCCGGTCGATCCGACAGGCGCCGGACCGCCCGCGCTCACGCGGCCCTGCCACCACTCCGCGCCCGGGCCGTGACCCGCGCGTCACCCGGACGCCACCTGTTGTTGGGTAGCATCAACGCATGTCGTCCCTTGTCGTCCAGAAGTACGGCGGCTCGTCCGTCGCCGACGCCGATCGCATCAAGCACGTGGCCCGTCGCATCGCCCGGGAGCGCGAGACCGGTTCCGATCTCGTGGTCGTGGTCTCCGCCATGGGGGATACCACGGACCATCTGCTGGAGCTTGCCGCGTCCATCACGGACGAGCCCGACGCGCGCGAGATGGACCTCCTGCTGGCCACCGGCGAGCACATCAGCGGCACCCTCGTGGCCATGGCGCTGCAGGCCATCGGCGTCCCCGCCATCAGCCTCACGGGCGCGCAGGCGGGCATCCGCACGGACCGCTCGCACGGGCGCGCCCGCATCGCGAACGTGGATCCGGCGCGGGTGCGCGAGGAGATCGCCAGCGGCAAGGTCGTCATCGTGGCCGGCTTCCAGGGCGCCACGGAGGAGACGCACCTCCACGGCGAGGTGACCACGCTGGGCCGCGGCGGCTCGGACACCACCGCCGTCGCGCTCGCCGCCCGGCTCCAGGCGGACACATGTGAGATCTACACGGACGTCGAGGGCATCTACACGACGGACCCGCGCGTGGTCAAGGACGCACGCCTGCTGCCTGTCATCGGCTACGAGGAGATGCTCGAGATGGCCCACCAGGGCGCGCAGGTGATGCAGACGCGCGCCGTGGAGCTAGGCTGGGTCAACGGCGTCATCATCGCCGTCCGCTCCACCTTCTCCGATCACCCCGGCACGCTCATCAAGGAGGTCAACCACATGGAGCTGCGCGACAAGGTCCGCGGCGTCGCGCTCGACCGCAAGGTCGCCAAGGTGACCCTCGTCGGCGTCCCGGACCAGCCGGGCATCGCGCGCGGGGTGTTCGACCCGCTCGCCGCGGCGGGCGTGAGCGTGGACATGATCGTCCAGAACGTGGGCCACGCGGGAACCACGGACCTTTCCTTCACGATCCCCGCGGGTGAGCTGGCCCGGACACGCAAGATCCTGGACCCGGTCGTGAAGGCCCAGGGCTTCCGCGAGCTGGCCGCCTCCGCGGACGTGTCCAAGATCTCCATCGTGGGCGCTGGCATCCAGAACACGCCCGGCTACGCGGCGAGGATGTTCGGGGCGCTCGCGGACGCGGGTATCAACATCGAGATGATCTCCACCTCGGACATCCGCATCACGTGCATCATCCCGGCCGTCGACCTGGACCGCGCGGCCAACGCCCTCCACAAGGCGTTCCAGCTGCAGGTCCCCGAGGTCGTCGATCCGGCCACCGGCCGCGCCTGACATGCTCCACCGGCCCGGCCGTGGCGCCCCGGTCCCGGCGCCGTGAGTGCATTCATCGCCCGGCAGGAGACGTTCCCCACGGTCGACTCCACCCAGCACATCGTGCGTGCCTGGCTCGATGCGGGCGTGCCGGAGGTGGCCGTGGCGGTCGCGGACGTCCAGACCGCGGGCCGCGGCCGGCAGGGGAGGGACTGGACCGCGCCATCGGGCGCCGCGCTGCTGGTCTCCGCCGGGTTCCGCCCCGACTGGCTGCCGCTGCGCCACGCGTGGCGGTTGGGCGCCATCGCGGCGCTCGCGATGCTCGATGCCGGGGAGGACGCCGCGGGGCTCAAGGACGGGACCCTGTGGCTCAAGTGGCCCAACGACATCGTCGCCGACGGTCCCGACGGGCGCCTGCTCAAGGTGGCCGGGGTGCTGGGCGAGACGGCGCTCCTGGGTGACGTCATCGAGAGCGCGGTCGTGGGCATCGGCGTCAACGGCGACTGGCGAGCGCGCGACTTTCCGCCCGAGCTGGCCGCCTCCATCACCAGCCTGTTCGAGCTGTCCGGTGGCCGGCCCATCAGCCGCGACGCGTTGCTGGACGGCTGGCTGGCACGCCTTGAGCCGCGCTACGAGGCGCTGCGCGCCGGCAGGTTCGATGCGGGGGCCTGGACGACCCGCCAGCGCACGACCGGGCACCGGGTGGAGGTCGAGGCGGGTAGCGAGCTCATCGCGGGCACGGCGGTGGGCGTGGATCCGGAGTCGGGCGCCCTGCTGGTCCACGACCGGCTGCGGGGCATCGACCGACCCATCGGATCCGGCGAGGTGGTCCGCTGCCGGATCGTGGAGCTGCCCGCTCGGCGGGGCGACCTGCTGTAACGGATAGACTTCGGCGGTGTTTGCACGAGGGAGGGGGCCAGCGATCGTCGCCGGGACGGTGGTGCCGTTCGATGCCGACCGCCCCGCCGTGGAGGCGGCTCGACGCGACCCACTCCAGTTCGACCCGCTGTATCGGAAGTACGTGGCCCAGATCTACAGTTTCGCGCTCTACGAGACCCGTGACCATCACGCCGCCGAGGACCTGACCGAGCAGGTCTTCCTCCGGGCGCTCCAGGCGCTGCCCCGCTTCGACGACCGGGGCGAGGGCGATGCCAGCACGTTTCGCACGTGGCTCTTCCGCATCGCGCGCAACGCCATCGCGAACGAGCGCCGCCGCGCGCGCCGCCATCCGCAGGCGCCCCTGGAGCTTGCCGCGATGATCGGGGCGACCGACGACCCGGCGGCGGCCGTGGTCGCTCGCGATGAGGTCGACCGCGCCTGGCGGGCCATCGCGCGGCTGCCGGAGGAGCGCCGCCGCGCCCTCGTCCTGCGCTTCGCGGAGGAGATGAGCGCGCGCGAGATCGGGCAGGTGCTGGGGCGCTCGGAGGGCGCCGTCCGGGTGCTCATCCACCGGGCGCTCCGGGCCGTGTCGGACGATCTGGCCGCCGGCCGCGCCACGCCGCCGGCGGGCGCCCCGGAGGCCTCCGACTCCGCGACCGGTCGCACGCGGCCGCGCTGGTGGCGCCGGTGAGCCGCGGCCCGGACGAAGCCGCGATGCAGGTGGACACCTATCTCGACGAGCTGCTCGCCACGCGCTCGCGCACCGTGGCAGCCGTCGATGAGGCGTCCACGGAGCTTGCCCACGCCGCCGCCCTGGTGCGCGATGCGCTCGTCCGGTTCCATCCCTCGTTCCGGTTCGAGGAGGCGCTCGCGGCACGGCTGCGCGCCGTGGCAGCCGGTACGACCCGGGTCGCCACGATCGTGCGCTTCCCCGTCCCCGTCCCCGTCCCCGTCCCCGTCCCAGCCGCGGCGCTCGCGGATCCGGCGTTGCCGCTCCCCGGCGACGCGGCACGGGCGTCCGCCACGGCCGAGCGCGGCTGGGTCCTGCTGGGCGGCGCCATCGCCTCGGGGCTGTCGCTGGCGGCGGGTGTCCTCCTCGCGCGTCGGCGCTCGCGCGGCGATGACCGCTGGGAGCGGCTCGCCTGATGCCCATCAAGCTGCCGTTCCGACCCCGCCGCGACTCCTTTCCGCCGGACCTCTGGACCCAGTGTCCCTCGTGTGCCGAGATGCTCTACAACAAGCAGCTCGAGAAGAGCCACCGCGTCTGCGGCAAGTGCGGCCATCACTTCCGGCTGCGCATCGCGGAGCGTCTCGCCACGCTCGTCGACGAGGGCTCGTTCCACGAGCGCGACGGAGGCCTGGAGTCGGTGGACCCGCTGGGTTTCGTGGACAGCAAGCCCTACCCCGATCGGCTCACGCAGGCACGCGACGCCACGGGGGCCGCGGATGCCGCGGTCTGGGGCACTGCGACGATCAGTGGCCGGCCCGTCTCGCTGTGTGTCATGGACTTCGCGTTCATGGGCGGCTCGATGGGCTCGGTGGTGGGCGAGAAGGTGACCCTCGCCGCGGAGGCGGCCCTCGCCGCGCGCGTCCCGCTCATCATCGTCAGCGCGTCGGGCGGCGCCCGGATGCAGGAAGGCACCCTCGCGCTGATGCAGCTGGCCAAGACGTGTGCCGCGCTCGCACGGCTGGCGGACGCCGGCGTCCCGTTCATCAGCCTCCTCACCGATCCCACCACGGGTGGCGTGTTCGCCTCGTTCTCGGCACTCGGTGACGTGAACATCGCGGAACCCAACGCGCTCATCGGGTTCGCCGGGGCACGCGTCGCGGCGGGCACCACCGGGGAGTCACTGCCGGAAGGATTCCAGCGCTCCGAGTTCCTGTTCAGTCACGGGTTCGTGGACCTCATCGTGCCGCGGCTGGAGCTGCACATCACGCTCGCGGGTCTGCTGGGCTACCTCCAGCCGGCTCCCGCGCGTGCCCGCGGACGCACCGCGGCGGCCACCGCACGACCCGTGGGGCGCACGGAGGATGCCCGTGCCTGACGACGCGACCCCGGCCCTCACGGCGGCCTCTGCAGTCGTGGCCGTGACGCCGCGCGTCGAGGGGGATGCGCTGCGCGAGGCGGTCTGGACGCGCGTCCAGCTCGCTCGCAACGTCCGGCGCCCGCACACCCTGGAGCTGCTGGGCGCGATGGCCACGGACGTCATCGAACTCCACGGCGATCGCGTCTTCGGCGACGACGCCGCCATCGTGGCGGGCTTCGCGACCATCGGCAGCTTCAGGGTCGTCTTCGTGGGCCACCAGAAGGGCGCCGAGACCGACGAGAACATCCGGCGCAACTTCGGCATGCCCCACCCGGAGGGCTATCGAAAGGCGATGCGCCTGTTCCGGATGGCGGAGCGCTTCGGCCTGCCCATCGTGACCTTCGTGGACACGCCCGGGGCGTCCCCCGACGCCGCCTCCGAGGAGCGCGGCCAGGCGGAGGCGATCGCGCGCTCGATCATGACCATGACGTCGCTGCGCACGCCCATCGTGACCGTCATCACCGGCGAGGGTGGATCCGGCGGCGCTCTCGCCATCGCCGTCGGGGATGTGATCCTGGCGCTCGAGAACGCGATCTACTCCGTCATCTCGCCCGAGGGCTGCGCGAGCATCCTGTGGCGGACGCCGGAGGCCGCGCAGCAGGCTGCCGTGGCGATGCGCCTCACGGCCGGCGAGCAGCAGGCCCTGGGTGTCATCGATCACGTGGTGCCCGAACCCGCCGGGGGTGCGCAGACGGACGGCGAGGCCGCTGCGCGTGCGCTCGGCGACGCCATCTCGGAGCAGCTGTCGCTGCTCGTGGGCCGCGATCCGGACGAGCTCGTCGATGCCCGCTACGCTCGCTACCGTGCCATGGGCGCGTTCACCACCGCCGAAGCACCGCGCAAGGAGCGCCACGAGCGTCGCCGCATGATCGATCGGCTGCGCGACCTGCTCAGCTCCGGCCGGACCGTGGTGCCACCCACCGACACCGACCGCCCCGCCATCCCCGGCACCGTCGACCCGGCGCCGCACGAGGAGCAGCCGTGACCGATCGCCCCACCACGCCCGCCGTCGCGACGACCGGCGCCCTGACGCGCCTCGCGGACGAGATCCTGCCGGCGCTCATCGCGCGACTGGATGTCAGCGACCTGGGCGAGCTGGAGGTGCGCCATGACGGCTGGCGCGTGCGCCTGCGCCGGAGCCTGGAGCCGCGGGCCGTGCAGGCAGCAGGATCGGCCGGGACCGGTCACGCGGCCGCGCCCGAGGCTCCCCGCGGCGCGACGTCGCCCGCGGTCGGCTATCACCTGCCCAACGAGCGGACGCCCGTGGGCACGAAGGTCGCCAGCGGAGACGTGCTGGGCTGGGTGGAGGTGCTGGGCGTGCGCCAGGAGGTCGTCTCCCCGCGTGACGGCGTGGTCGGGCGCTCCCTCGCCGAGGCGGGCCAGGCGGTCGAGTACGGCCAGGAGCTGGTGGTCATCGACGGCGCCCGCCGCGCGCCGGAGCCGGTGCCGGTGCCGGACGTGGCCCTCAGCACGCCGGCGGTGGACTGATGTTCACGCGCATCCTCATCGCCAACCGGGGTGAGATCGCGCTGCGCGTCCTGCGCGCCTGCCGGGTGCTGGGCATCAGCCCGGTCGTGGCGTACAGCGAGGCGGACCGTGACACGCGCGCCGTCCAGCTCGCGGACGAGGCGATCTGCGTGGGTCCCGCGGAGTCCCGCAGAAGCTACCTGTCCGCGGCCTCGATCATCTCCGCGGCGCTCGTCACGGGCTGCGACGCCATCCACCCCGGCTACGGCTTCCTGTCCGAGGACGACACGTTCGCGGAGATGACGCGCGCCCACGGCCTCACGTTCATCGGGCCGCCCCCCGAGGTGCTGGAGCGCTTCGCGTCCAAGGCCGGCACGCGCGAGCTGCTCGCGAAGCACGGCCTGCCCACGATCCCGGGCTCCCACGGCATGCTGCGGGATGATCCGCACGCCCTCGCGGAGGCGGAGCGCATCGGGTACCCGGTGCTCATCAAGCCGTCCGCCGGCGGCGGCGGCCGGGGCATGCGCATGGTGCGCACCGCGCGTGAGCTGCAGCAGGCGATCACCATCTGCCGCTCGGAGGCGCGGGCCGCCTTCGGTGATGACTCGCTGTACCTCGAGAAGTGGCTGGAGGACAACCGCCACGTGGAGGTCCAGGTCATCGTGGACAAGCACGGCAACGGCATCCACGTGGGTGAGCGCGATTGCTCCGTCCAGCGACGCCATCAGAAGATCGTGGAGGAGGCTCCCAGCCCCGCCATCGACGACACCCAGCGCCTGGCGCTCGCGGAGATGGCCATCAAGGCCGCGGTCGCTGCGGGCTACGAGAACGTGGGCACCCTGGAGTTCCTGGTGGACGGGGACGGCAAGGCCTACTTCATCGAGATCAACTGCCGGATCCAGGTGGAGCACCCGGTCACGGAGATGCTGTCGGGCATGGACCTCGTGGCGGAGCAGATCCGGATCGCCGCGGGCGAGCGCCTCTCGGTGCGCCAGGCGGATGTGCGCCTGACGGGCCACGCCATCGAGCTGCGCATCAACGCGGAGGACACCGCGCACGAGTTCCGGCCCCAGGCAGGCGTCGTGGAGCGCTACCTCGCGCCCGGCGGGCCGGGCGTGCGCATGGACAGCCACCTGTACAGCGGCTACGAGGTGCCGCCGTTCTACGATTCGCTGCTGGGCAAGCTGGTCGTCTGGGGCCCGGACCGACCGACGGCCATCGAGCGCGCGCGCGCCGCCCTCGATGAGCTCGTCGTGGAGGGCCTCGTGACCAACGTGCCATTCCACAAGGCGCTCCTCGAGAGCCAGCCGTTCCTCGACGGCGCCTTCACCACCAACCTGCTCGACCGCGTCGGTGCCGCCGCCTTCCTGGCGTCGACCGCCGGCTGATCGGCGACCCCCCACCCTGAGGAGCCCATGACCGACACACGATCCCAGAGCCCGCCCGGCGGCGTCCTGCTGACCACCCGGGAGATCACGAAGCTCATCCCGCATCGCTGGCCGTTCCTGCTCGTCGACCGCATCGTGGAGGAGGATCGTGAGCGCGGCTACATCCGGGGCGAGAAGGGCGTGACCGCGTCCGAGTGGTTCTTCCAGGGTCACTTCCCGGAGCTGCCGGTGATGCCCGGCGTGCTCCAGGTGGAGGCGCTCGCCCAGACGATGGCCGTGTACGTGGCGCGCCAGGAGGGGTTCGGGGATCGGATCGGCCTGTTCGCCGCCATCGAGGACTGCCGCTTCAAGCGCATCGTCGCGCCGGGTGACCGGCTGACCCTCGAAGTGACCATGGAGAAGCTCGGCCGGCGCATGGGCCGCGGCCGCGCGGTGGCCTCCGTGGACGGTGAGGTCGCCTGCGAGGCGACGCTGTCCTTCATCATCCCGCCGGAAGGGGCGCTCCGCTGATGGCACTCAGGATCGCGATCGTCGGCGACATCCATGGCAACATCGCGGCGCTCGATGCGGCGTTGCTGGACATCGCCACCCACACACCGGACCGCTTGTTCATCACGGGCGATCTGGTCATGAATGGTCCCCGCCCGTCGGAGGTCGTCCAGCGCGTGATGGCCCTTGAGAAGGCCGGTGCCTACGTGGTCCAGGGCAACACGGACATCGCGGTGGCGGACGGCGACTATGCGGCCGCCTTCCCGTGGCTGGACGAGGTGTCGGACGCCCAGCGCCAGGTCGCCGAGTGGGGACACGACCAGCTGACGCCCGACGAGCTCGACCACGTGCGCCGACTGCCCGCCGAGCGGCGACTGTGGGTGGGCGCGACGCTCGTGCTGCTGTGCCATGCCTCGCCCGGCAGCCAGACCGCGGGCCTGCCCGTGGACCTTGACGGGCCGACGCTCGTGCAGCGGGTGACCCGCTCCGATGCGCGAGTGATCGTGTGCGGCCACACCCACGTGGCGGACGTCCGTGAGCTGGGCCGGAAGCTGATCGTCAACCCGGGCTCCTGCGGCTACGCGTTCGACGATGACCCGGCCGCGGCGTGGGCGATGCTCACCGTGGATCCGGATGCTGGACCCGTCGCGGAGCTGCACCGTGTCGCCTACGATGCCGATGCCGTGGCCATGGAGGTCAGCGACCGGGGGCTGCCGGGCGACGTCTACCGGGCGGCGACCATCCGCAAGGGGAGGCTGATGCGATGAGCGACGGACGCCGTGTGGTCATCACGGGCATCGGGGCCATCACGCCCATCGGCCGCACGGTCGACACGTTCTGGGCGGCATTGCTCGCGGGCGAGTCGGGCATCCGACCCATCGCCTCGTTCGATGCCTCCCGCGTCACGAGTCGGATCGCGGGCGAGGTGCTCGACTTCGACCCGTCGATCGTGATGGACCGCAAGGAGATCCGGCGCAACGACCGGACCACCCAGATGACGCTCGTGTCCACGCACGAGGCGATGCAGGACGCCGGACTGCCGGACCGGCTGCCGGAGGACGAGTCGGAGATGACGGGCATCATCGTGGGCTCCGGCCTGGGTGGCACCGGCACGCTCATCGAGCAGATCAGCCTCAACGCCACTCGCGGCCCGGAGCGCCTCAGCCCCTTCTTCATCCCGGCCGCGATCGGCAACATCGCGTCCGGTGTGGCGGCCATGCAGTTCAACGCCAAGGGCCCCAACTTCGCGGCCGTGAGCGCCTGCGCCAGCGCCGGCCATGCCATCGGCGAGGCGAGCGAGATGATCCGCCGCGGTGACGCGGACATGATGTTCGCGACGGGCGCCGAGGCGACCGTGTACGAGGCGACCGTGGGCGGCTTCGCGGCGATGCGCGCCCTGTCCACGCGCAATGACGACCCGGCGGGCGCCTGCCGCCCATTCGACAGCGGTCGGGACGGGTTCGTGCTCGCGGAGGGCGCCGCGACGCTCATCCTGGAGTCCCTGGAGCACGCTCAGGCGCGCGGCGCACGGATCCATGCGGAGCTGTGTGGCTACGCGGCGACCGCCGATGCGAGCCACATCACGCTGCCGGCACCGGGCGGCGCGGGGGCGCTCCGCGCGGGCCGGCGCGCGCTCGTCAAGGCGGGCATCGACGCGTCCGAGATCGACTTCGTGTCCGCGCATGCGACGAGCACCCCGGGCGGTGACATGGAGGAGCTCGCGGCCATCCGCTCGCTGCTGGGCGAGCGCGCGCCGCAGGTCGCCGTGTCCGCCACCAAGAGCTCCATCGGCCACACCCTCGGCGCCGCGGGTGCCATCGCCGCGGTGGCCACGATCCTGGCCATGCGCGACGGGCGCATCCCGCCCACGCTCAACCTCACCGACCCCGACCCCGGTGTCGGCGACATGGACCTCACGCCGCTCGTGGCGCGCGATCGCGCCGTTCGCGTGGCGCTCGTCAACGCCTTCGGCTTCGGTGGCCAGAACTCGGCGATCGTGCTGCGCCGCTGGGCGGACTGATGGCTGAGGATCGTAGCGACGGGATCACGGTCGCGGAGCTCATCGCGCTGGTCGACCGCCTGGAGGGGCTCCTCGAGCGGTCGGCGCTCTCGGAGCTGGAGGTGGAGGTCGGGACCACTGCGCTGGTGCTGCGCAGGCCGTCCGCCCTGGGCGCCACGATCGATCCTCTGGTCATGGCGGCGCTGGCCACCGGTGGCACGCCCGCCGCCCGATCGGCACGCTCGCCGGCCGCGGCCGGCCACGCACCCGCCTCCTCCGCCGCGGATTCCGGCCTGCATGCGGTCGTGGCACCCCTCACGGGCGTCTACTACGCCTCGCCCGCGCCGGGTGCGGCGCCGTATCTCAAGGAGGGCGGCCACGTGTCCGCGGGCCAGGTCATCGGCCTCATCGAGGCGATGAAGCTGTTCAACGAGATCAAGAGCGACGTCACGGGAACCGTCCGGCGCATCGCGGTGGCGAGCGGGGCGCTCGTCAAGGCGCGCCAGACGCTCATCGAGGTGGACCCCGCATGACGCCCCCGAAGAGCGTCCGGATCATCGGCTGGGGTGCCTACGCGCCCGAGCGCGTGCTCACCAACGCCGACCTGGCGCAGCTGGTGGACACGTCGGACGAGTGGATCCGGTCGCGCACCGGCATCCGCGAGCGGCGCATCGCCGCGCCCCACGAGACGACCGCGACCCTGGCCGCCATCGCCGCCAAGCGGGCCATCGCCACGGCCGGCCTGGAGCCGGACGACATCGACCTCATCATCGTCGCCACGCTCACGCCCGACTACTGGATGCCGTCCACGGCCGCCCTCGTCAAGGAGGCCATCGGCAACCGGCGCGCGCCGGCGTTCGACGTCGCGGCAGCCTGCTCCGGCTTCGTGTTCGCGTACGCCACGGCAGACGCGTACCTCCGGTCGGGCCTGTACCGGAACGTGCTGGTCATCGGTGCGGAGCTGCTCACCCGGTTCCTGGACTTCACGGACCGCAACACCTGCATCCTGTTCGGCGACGGGGCCGGCGCGGTCGTCCTCTCTGCCTCCGACGAGGAGGGCGGCGGCATGGCGGGCGTGGAGCTGACCACCGACCCCGACGGTGCCTACATGATCTGGCTGCCGTCCGGTGGATCGCGCAGCCCGGTCTCGGCGGAGACGAGCCGGCGGGGCGAGCACTACCTGCGCATGGAGGGCCGCGAGACCTACAAGTTCGCGACCCGGACGCTCGCGTCCACCGCCCTCAAGGCGATCCAGAACGCCGGCTGGACGCCCGACCAGGTGGACCTGTTCATCCCCCACCAGGCGAACATCCGGATCATCGAATCGGTGGCCAAGGGCCTGGACCTGCCGATGGAGCGGATGTTCGTGAACGTCGACCGGTACGGCAACACCTCGGCGGCGTCCGTGGGTATCGCGCTCGCGGAGGCGGTCGACACGGGCCGCGTCAAGGTCGGCGACCGGATCGTGTTCGTGGCGTTCGGCGCGGGCTTCACGAGCGGTGCCGTGGCGCTCACCTGGACCGCGGATCCCGCCCATGGCCTGCGCGCGGCGGGCGTCGCGCCGGAGGCTCACGTGCGTGCCCCGGTCGACTGGGACTCGGTGGATCCGATGCCGCCCCGGCTTCGGGCCATCCTCGCGGCCAAGGACGGCCCGCCCGTCCCCCTCGACGACGTCGTGCCGGGCGAACCCGCCCCGGCGCATCCCGCCGGCCGCTGAGCGCCCGGCCACCAGCCACCGGAGGACCTCGCGTGATCGATCTGTCGGGCAAGACTGCCGTCGTCACGGGCGGCTCACGGGGCATCGGGCGCGCCATCGCCCTGCGCCTCGCGACGCAGGGCGCGGACGTCTGCTTCAGCTATCGCGGCAACGTGGCGGCGGCCGAGGAGACCGCGGCGGCCATCCGGGCACTCGGCCGCCGCGCGGTGGCCGTGCAGGCGGACGTCGCGGACCCGGAAGCGGCGGACGCGCTCATCAAGACCGCCATCGCGGAGCTGGGCAAGGTGGACATCCTGGTCAACAACGCGGGCATCACGCGCGACGACCTGATCATGCGCATGAGCATCGATGCCTGGAAGGAGGTCCTCGACACCAACCTTTCCGGGGCGTTCTATGCCATCAAGGCCGTGACCCGACCGATGCTCAAGGCCCGCGGCGGGCGCATCATCAACATCACCTCGGTCTCCGGTCAGGCGGGCCAGATGGGCCAGGCGAACTACTCGTCGGCCAAGGCGGGGCTCATCGGCCTGACCAAGGCGACGGCGCGGGAACTGGCCAGCCGGGGCATCACGGTCAACGCGGTGGCGCCCGGGTTCGTGCTCACGGAGTTGACCCAGGACCTGCCCCAGGGGCTGATGGGCCAGATCACCGAGCGCACGCCGCTGGGCCGCTTCGGCACCCCGGAGGAGATCGCGTCGGCGGTCGCGTTCCTCGCCTCCGATGAGGCCGCGTACATCACGGGCCAGGTCCTCGCCGTGGATGGTGGCCTGGTGATGATGTGACCCACGTCCGGGGACGCCGGCCGACCGGCTCCCCGGCGTTGCGACGCGCCCTCGCTTCGCTCCTGGGAATCGTGCTGCTGACGGCTGCGCTTCCCGCGCCGGGCCCGGTCGCGGCGGGCGCGGACCCGTCCGTGGCGCCGTCGGCCGTGCCCTCGTCGGCCGCGTCCGCGTCGGCCGGCCTGTGCGTCGCGCCCGGTGGGTGTGCGCCCGTGGCCTCCCTCCTCGATCTCGGCCGGGATGGCCGGCTCACCGTGCTCGTGCTCGGCTCGGACTTGCGCCGGACCGTGGGTCTTCTTGCCGCGGACTTGGGCCGACGAGGACGGGTAGACGCCGCAGGACACGCACCGCCTGCGTCTCGACCTCGTGCGCGCCTGGATGGATGACCGGTTGGGAGCATCCCAGACGCGCTGATGCCGGTCGCCGAGCGCACCGTCGGGTGGGCGCTCCGATGGGCGAAGGTGCGGACGGCCGGGGTCGCCTCGACCGCCGCGCGTCGCATCCGGTCCCGCTGTGCCATCCTCGCCGGGTGACCGAAGCTCCGGGCCCCGTCGACCCCCAGGCCGATCCGCTCACCGAGATCACCGCGTCCGCCTCGATCGTGCGCACGCAGCATGCCGACGACCGACTGGTCCGGCGGTTGGACGCCGTCCGACTGGTGATCGCGGCCGCGCTCGCGGTTCTGGGCCTGGTGGCCCTGGAACTGCTGCTCGACGATGGACCCCGGCTGCCTGAGGTGCTCGTCGTCCTGCTCACCGGGGTGATCGGGCTGGCGCTGCTGGTCCATCACCGCGTGGCGGCGGCGATCGCGCTGCGCCGGGCGTCCCGGGAGGCGTCGATGACGCGCATCCTCCAGGGCCTGTCGCGATCCCTGTCTCCCGACTCGGTGGTGGACGCGATCGTCCAGGAGCTCACCAGCGCGTCGGGGGCCGATCACGTGGTGGTGGCGCGCGTCCGGCAGGACCAGGTGGTGGAGGTCACGCTCTCTGCCGCGCGCGCCAGCGTGCCCTCCTCGCGCACGTACCTGCGCCCGGACGTGCCGGGGCTGTCCACGGATGACCTTGCCGACGACGCCGACGACGCCGACGACGCCGAGGACGCCGCTGAGGCCGCGGACACCGAGCCGGTGCCGGCGGTGCCGGTCTCCGCTTCGGTCGCGGCTGCCTCCGCAGCGTCCACCTCGGCGCGCCTGGAGGGTCACGCGGCCCGGGAGTCCGCCGCCGATTCAGCCGCCTCCCTTACGACCGTTGCGGGCCGCACGACCGATGCCACGGGCGCGTCAGGCGGGACCGCCACGAGCGTGATGGCCGCGCCGACCGCCCAGGCCGCCCGAGCCGTCCAGCCAGGCGTGCGCCCTCGACGGCCGGGGTTCGGGATGCTCGCCTCCGGGGCGCGGGCGATCACCCAGCAGGTGCCTGGGCGGCGCGCGCAGCTCGCCTCGCAGGCCGCCGCGGACGAGATCGCGCGCAAGGTCCGGTCCGCCTACGGGCTGCCCTACACGCTGGCTGCCCCGCTCGTGGCGGAGGGTCGCTTCCTGGGCGCGCTCATCCTGTCCAAGCGGACCCGCGAGAGCTGGAGCGACGGCGACCGGCGCCTGCTCGGCTGGGCCGCCCGCGAGGTCGCCGCGGCGTTCGCTCGCGCCTACGCACTGGAGGAGGCCGAGCGTGGCGCCCATACGGACGCGCTCACCGGATTGCCCAATCGGCGCTCCTTCGACGACCTCATCGCCATCGTGCCCCACCGCCGTCGCGCGAACGACGACCTGGGCATCCTGATGGTGGACATCGACCGGTTCAAGAGCCTCAATGACCGGCATGGCCATGCGACGGGCGATTCGGTGCTGCGCGCCGTGGCCGCCGCGATCGCGGCGACGGTCCGCGCGGAGGACACGCCAGCCCGCTACGGTGGGGAGGAGTTCGCGGTCATCCTGCGGCGTGCCTCGGCCCCCCAGGCCGCGGAGGTCGCGGAGCGCGTCCGACGCGCGGTGGCCACGATGCCGCCCGAGCGCCTCGGCGTGGATCTGCCCGTGACGGTGTCCGTGGGCGTGGCCGTGGCGGATCCCGACGAGGATATCGCGGCCGTGATCGAGCGCGCGGACCAGGCGCTCTACCTGGCCAAGCGCCGCGGGCGTGACCGCGTGGAGATCGGCTGATGGGGCAGGGGGGTGGGCGGGGCGCCGGGGATGGCGCCCGGCCGGCCCGACGCACCACGCCACCGCGGCCCAAGCGCGATCCGGATGCGGCGCTCGCGGTGGGCTCGACCGCGTCCGCCATGGACGAGTACGTCGACTCCCAGCGAGATCCGGACCAGCCGCCGTTCGAGACCCGTCCCCGGTTCTCGCGCGGTGACCCGGTGCCGACCTTGCGCAATGGCGATCTCGCTCGGATCTTCGCCGAGATCGGCGACCTGCTGGAGCTCAAGGGTGAGGACGGCTTCAAGACGGCCGCCTATCGTCGCGCGTCGGATACGTTCGCCCACGAGCCGGCGGACATCGTGGATGCCTATCGGGCGGGCACGCCGCCGCGCCTGCCGGGGGTGGGCAAAGCCATCGACGAGAAGCTCGCGGAGCTCGCGGACACCGGCCGGTCGCGCTTCCACGAGCGCCTCCGGCGCGAGGTGCCGCCGTCGCTCGTGGAGCTGCTGGCGATCCCCGGCGTGGGCCCCCGCACCGCCGGCGAGCTGTGGCGCAACCTTGGCGTGGCGTCGCTCGATGACCTGGGCAGGGCCGCCCGCGAGGGCCGGCTGCGGACCAGCAAGGGCATGAGCGAGAAGACCGAGCAGCGCATCCTCGAGGGGCTCGCGGAGCTCGAGACGCGCCCGGCGCACCGGATGCACCTCGTGGAGGCGCATGAGCTCGCGGCACGTGTCGCGGAGCTGCTCGAGACGCTGCCCGGGGTCCGTTCCGCGACGCCCGCGGGCTCCGTGCGGCGTTGGCGGGAGAGCGTCGGCGACCTGGACCTGCTGGTGGAGTCGGAGACACCGGAGGCGACCGTGGAGGCCTTCCACGGCACGGCCATCGTGGAGCGCGTCGGCGGTCATGGCGGTCGCCTGGGGACCCAACGCACGACGGTGCAGCTGCTGCGCGGCCCCCAGGCGGACGTGATGACGTACCCGCCCGGCAAGGCCGGCACATACCTGCTCCACTTCACGGGATCCGCGGCCCACAACGTGCGCCTCCGGGCCCGGGCCCGGGACCTCGGCTGGAGCCTGTCGGAGCACGGCTTCGCGCGGCTGGCGGAGGATGGGACCGTCGCGGAGGGCGCAGGCGCGGAGGTACGCGTCTTCGCGACGGAGGCGGAGGCGTACGGTCTCCTCGGCCTCCCGTTCATCGAGCCGGAGCTGCGTGAGGACCGGGGGGAGATCGAGGCGGCGCTCGCCGGGACGCTGCCCGACCTCGTCCGGGTCGAGGATCTCCAGGGCGACTGTCACTCCCACTCCGACTGGTCCGACGGGCACGAGTCGATCGAGACCATGGCGGAGACCGCCCGGCGCCGGGGCCACGCGTACCAGGTCCTCACGGACCACACGCGCAGCCTGACCATCGCCAACGGCCTCACGCCCGAGCGCGTGGAGCAGCAGCGGCGCATCGTGGGCGAGCTCAACGAGCGCTATGCCCGGGAGGAAGCGCGCGGCGAGGCCCCGCAGGGCGCGCACCCCGACGGCTTCCGGCTGCTCCACGGCTGCGAGCTGGAGATCACCGTGGACGGCCGCCTGGACTACCCGGACGCGCTCCTGGCACGCTACGACGTGGTCGTCTGCTCACTACATGTGGGGCGACGCCAGCCGCGCGCGCAGCTGATGGCGCGCTACGAGCTGGCCCTGCGCAGCCCGCACGTGGACATCATCGCCCACCCGTCCGGGCGCAAGATCGGCCTGCGGCCGGACCTGGATCTGGACTGGGACAGCTTCTACCGACTGGCCGCGGAGACCGGTACGCTGCTGGAGGTCAACGGGTCCGACGAGCGGCTGGACCTTGACGACCGGCGCATCCGCTCCGCGCTCGACGCAGGCTGCCGTTTCACGATCGACTCCGATGCGCACTACCAGTTCGAGTTCGAGAACCTGCGCTGGGGAGTCTCCCAGGCCCGTCGCGGCTGGCTGGAGGCTCGACACGTCGCCAACACCCTGCCCCGCGACCCGTTCCTGGCGCTCATGGCGGAGAAGCCCCACCGGGTCTAGCGGCCCTCCGGGTCGTCCTCGAGCTCGAAGGGGTCGTCATCGTCCGGATCCATTCCCTCCGGGTCCGGGTCGTCCACGTCGTCGGCCCCCTGGGTGGCGCCTGCCAGCGCCGCCTGTGCCTCGAACACCGCCTCCGCCTTCGCCAGCAGCACCGAACGCGCGTCCGGATCGAGTCGCTCGAGGCGGTCCGCGACCGACGCCACGGCTCGGTAGATGCGCGCCACGGCCGCCCAGTCGCGCACGGACCACGCCTCGTCGAGGTCCGGCAGATAGGCGGTGATGTCCGCCTCCAGCGCAGCGACCTCGGCGTTGATGCGGCGCTCGTACCGATCGTTCATGCGTCCATCCTGCCAGAGCCGGCCGGGACGTGGTGCGTCGTGGCCGTGCCCCACGCCCCCCGGCGTCCAGCCCGCGGGACGCCCCGCGGCCGAGATGCCCGTCCCCGTGAGCACGCGCCCCGACCGTTCAGCCCTCAGACGCCCACGTATCCCAGGCGGCCGCCCGCGCGCCCATTGCGGTGCTACACTCACCTTTCGCCCACGACCCGCGGCGCGCATGAGCGTGCGCCTTCGCACCGGCACCTGTCCGGATCCCGAGGAGTCCATGAGCTTCAACAGCCTCTCCGATGCCGCCGCGTCCAACGCGCTCACCACGACCCGCCTGAAGCGCCAGCTCACCGAGCAGGCCATCGCGGCGGCGACCGCTGCCGAGTGGTCGGAGGCTGCCCGCATCAACGACCGGATCCTGGAGCTCGGTCCGGACAGCGAGGCGGAGAACCGGCTCGCGAAGGCATACTGGGAGCTTGGCGAGCTGGGCAACGCCCGCGAGCACTACCAGGCAGCCCTTGCCATCGACCCCACGAACCGCATCGCGGATCGCAACATCAGCCGCCTGCGGATCCTCCTTGCGGAGGCCGGCAAGAAGACCATTCCCGCCAAGCCCGGCAGCAAGGCTCCCGTGAGCATCTTCGTGGAGGAGACCGGCAAGACCGGCTTCGCTCACCTGCTGGACCTCGCGGCGCCCCGGGACCTCGCCCAGGTCAACCCCGGTGACGCGGTCGAGCTGGTGCCGGACGGCCCGCGCCTCAAGGCGATCAGCAACGGCGTGGAGATCGGCGTCGTGGAGCCGCGTGTCGCGGCCCGCCTGCTGAAGCTCATCGCGGAGGGCAACAAGTACCAGGCGGGCGTCACCAGCCTGGGCGACAAGGACGTCCGCATCATCATCCGCGAGACGTACCAGGACCCCAACAACTACGGCAAGGTGTCGTTCCCGACCGCCGCCCGTGTCTCTGACCTCCGGCCCTATACCAAGGGCACCCTCGTGCGTGAGGAGATGGAGCTCGAGGATGACCAGGAGATGGATGAGGAGGACGACGAGATCGAGGACATCGGCTCGGCCATGCCCGCGGACATCACCCTGGATGAGGCCTTCGAGGCCGAGGGCGACGACGACCTCGACGACAACTAGACCGGGCGGACCGCGCCCCCGGAGAACCCCTGCGCGGGCAGGGACACCGGCCTAGACTGCCCCGATGGCGGCCTCGCTCTCGACCCTGATCCGGCCGCGCCGCGGTCCGGTGCTCGCTGCCCTCGAACGGCTGGCGCCCGCCCCCGCAGATGATCTGCTGGCCGCCGAGATCGAGCGTCGAACCCAGTCGGGTGACATCGTCCTGGAGCTGCACGGCCGCGGCGGCTGGGTCGCGCGCGCCGCCGTCGACCGCCTGCGCCGGGTGTACTCGCTGGAGACCACCGCGTTGACCGCACTCGTCGCGGAGGTCGTGCTGCGGCCCCCGGACCTGCGCCACCTCGACGCCGCCATCACGAACCTCGCCAACGCCCCGCGGGGCGCGGTGGGGCTGCGGGAGTCGATCGCCCAGGGGTTCGCCTCGTCCTGTCCGGACTGCGGCGGTCCGGTGCGGGTCGAGGAGTTCATCTGGGACGGCGAAGCAGATCTGCCGTCGCGGCGCACGTTCCGCTGCGGCCATTGCCGCGCGGCGCGCGCCGACGGCCGGCCGGTGCCCGTCGCCGACGAGGACCTCGCCCGGGCGCGGTCCTTCGCGGCCACCGCGGGCCGGGAGGCGCTCCGAGCGCGATTCCCGGTGCCGGACCAGTCCCACCCGCTGCCGACCGACCTGCTGGGCCTGTTCACGCCCCGCTCCATGGATGGCCTCGCGGCGATCATCGAGCGCATCGAGTCGGAACTCCGGGCGCCATCGATCCAGGCGTCGCTGCGGTTGGCCTTCGCGCACCTCGTGCTGCCCGCCAGCCGACTCAACGGCTACCCGGGCCGCGTGGGCACGCTCAAGGTCGTCAATGGACGGGTCAAGCTGCCCGGTGGCCGTCAGTGCCGGGAGCGTGATCCGTGGCTCCTGTTCGAGGAAGGCGTCCGCGCCATCCGCGCGTTCGTGCAGCGCCTCGACGGCCCCACGACCGGTCATCTGCAGGCTCGCTATGGTCGGGATCTCGCGGCGCTCCTGGACGGGTCGGCGAACGTGGTCCTCCGCCAGGGCACCGCGGCGGACCCGTCCGTGGCACCCCGGCTGCCCGGCGGGCCCGCGGCGCGCCAGACGAGTCGCGTCAGACTGATCCTGACGCAGCCGCCGGTCCACTGGTCCCCGGAGACGCTGGGCTTCGCGTACCTCACGACGGCCCTGGGTCTGGGCTATGACGCGGCGGCGACGCTGCCACTGGAGGCCCTGTTCGGCGCCACGCCGCGCGGCGAGTGGGCGTGGGATGCCGCGGCCCTGCGCCGATCCCTGGGGCACGCGCGTCACGTCCTTGCGCCCGAAGGTCGCGTGGTGCTGATCCTGGACCGCACAGGCCCGGGCGGCCTCGTGGCGGGCGTCCTGGGTGGGATCGGGGCGGGCTACCGGCTCAGTGATGCGCTGCTGACCGAGTCGGGCGACCAGATCGCGGGTCTCCTGGAGTTCACGCCGCCGGACGCCCCCGCCGGGCCGGAGCGGACCTTCCCTGACCTGCCCGGCGTGGACCCCGACGCGCCGTTCTCGCTCAAGGCGTGTGAGCGTGCAGTGACCGAGATCGCGATCGCCATCCTCCAGGCCCGCGGCGAACCCACACGCGCGGAACGGCTGCTGGGCGAGGTGCTCATCGGCCTGGACCGGATGGGGCACCTGGGTCGACTCGTCGGGACACGCAGCTTCACCGACGGGGATGGGGTCCGTTCGGGGGCCTCTGCCGCGGCTCCGGTCGCGACCGGCCTGTTCGGCGAGATGCCGGGAGCCGGCGCGACAGGCCCTGGTGCCGTCCCGGCAGGGGCCGGCGCGGTGGGCACGGCGCCTGCCGACCCCTCCGCCGTCGCGCGCACCGCGGCCCGGTCCTGGCGAGACCCGGCCGCCAACCCGCGGGCGGTGCCCGGTTCGGCCCCGGACGGGGCACAGGGCGCCAACGGCAGGGCAGGCTCGGGCGGCGCGGTGGCCATGGGCGCGCCCGCGACGCGTCCGCGCGCGCGTGCCGGGGCCGGCCAGGAGCCGTTCGCCGGGGTGCTGGCGTCGCGGCCGCCGGCCGGGCTCGTCGCGGATGACGGCACCGCCACGGGGACGCCGGGTGGACCGGCCGCCGGCGTCGCCCGCACGCCCGCCGCGGCGATGGCAGCCTCCGAACGCGTCGTCGCCTGGGGTGATGAGGCGTCCGCCGCGGATCCCGTCCGCCTGATCCTCGAGATCGTGATGGGTGAGCTGCGGAGGGCCGACCACCCGCGCCTCGCCGAGGTGGAACCCGGCCGCTGGTGGCTGCGTGACGCGGACGACACGAACAGGGCCCGGCCGCCACTCTCCGATCGCGTGGAGTGGGCCGTGTTCAGCCTCCTGTCCACCGCCGGGGGGATCGCGGAGGCCGCGTTCTTCGACCGTGTGGCGACGATGTTCCGGGGCTATGACACGCCCGACGAGGAGCTCGTGCGTGCCTGCCTGGACAGCTACCGGGCCCGGGAAGCGCTGCCGGAAGCGCCACTGACCACGGACGACGCGCTCCAGGGCCGCTTCGAGGAGCACGGATCGCTCGTGGGCCAGATCGCCGAGTTCGGGCAGCGCCTGGGCCTCAAGACCTGGATCTCGCGCCGAGAGCAGCGGCGGCGCTACAAGGGCCGCCCGCTGTCCGACCTGCTGTCGGAGGGCGAGCAGCGTGTCTACCTGCCGCTCATCCATCCCGGTCCCAGCGATGCGCTGGAGGGCGTCGACTGCGTCTGGTATCTGCGCGGCAAGGCCACGTTCTTGTGGGAGGTCGAGTGGACCGCGATGCTCGATGAGGCGGTCATCCGGCGCGGCGCGCGCATCCCCACCACGGACGCGCTTTACCGGTTCCTGGTCATCCCGCCGGAGCGCACGGAGCTGGTGCGCCTCAAGCTCGCGCGCTCGGCCCTGCTGCGCCGCCACCTTGAGGACGGCAACTGGCACATCATCAAGTCGGACCACCTGACCCGGCTGCTGGGCCGGGAGTCGGCCGGCCTGGGCGACCTCCAGCCGTTGCTGGGCCTGGACCCCGAGATCGAGCGCCAGGGCGAGCAGCTGGCCCTCTTCGGCTGAGCGTCGTCACGGGGACATCGCGGCCTCGTCATCGCTTGTCATCGGACCGTCATCATCGGGCGCTTGACTCTCGGGCATGCCGGTCCAGTCCGGGCCGGACCCAGCCCAGGGAGATCGACCCCATGAAGCTCCGACCCCTCGTCCTTGGTGCCACCCTCGCGATCGCCAGCGCCGCGTTCGCAGGAGGCGCCGTCTCCGCCCAGGAGATGATGGACACCCCGCACCCGGCGCACATCCACACCGGGACGTGTCCCGCACCCGGCGACGTCGTCGCGCCACTCACCGATGTGGGTGCGTCGATGGACGGCGAGATGATGGGCCAGGCCAGCTACATCCCCGTCCAGACCAGCACCACGAGCGTGGCCCTGGCACTCGCGGACATCCTCGCGGGTAGTCACGCGATCGTGGTCCATGCGAGCGCCGAGGACATGGCCACGTACGTCCTGTGCGGGGACATCGGCGGCGCGCCCATGGGCGGCACCACGCTCGCGGTCGGTCTCGGCCCGGTCGCGGACCCGACCTTCCACGGCATCGCGACGCTCACCGACGGCGGTGACGGCACCACCACCGTGACCATCTACCTCGTGCACGCCGCGGAGATGATGGCCGCCTGACCCAGGATCCGGCGTCCGGTCTCCACCGGCCGCCACACGACCGGCGCGGGCGTCCCTCGCGCTCGCGCCGGCTCGCCGTTCTGCTCCCAGCGTCCCTCCGGCCGTCCGCGGTAT
>Ga0105047_10002013_pt1 | contig 36425 bp, 28 predicted proteins | sample MAT04_FD_78384 | JGI IMG/M metagenome (GOLD analysis project Ga0105047, IMG submission 78384) | Freshwater microbial communities from Lake Fryxell liftoff mats and glacier meltwater in Antarctica - MAT-04 (megahit assembly) | ecosystem: Environmental > Aquatic > Freshwater > Ice > Liftoff... | reverse complement strand
TTAAGAAAAATACGCCTGCAGCCCAGGCAGCACCTGCGTCAGCAGCTTCAAAATAAGGAGCATTGCGCATGAATCTGTCGTCCTGGTCGATCAAGAACCCGATCCCGTCGGTGATGCTTTTTGTGATGCTGAGCTTTGCCGGCGTCCTGGCCTTCAATGGCATGAAGGTGCAGCAGTTCCCCGACCTGGAACTGCCCACCGTCACCGTCGCCGCCTCACTGCCGGGCGCGGCACCGGCGCAGCTGGAAACCGAGGTGGCGCGCAAGCTTGAAAACGCCATCGCCCCGCTGCAGGGCCTGAAAAACATCTACACCAAGGTGCAGGACGGCGGCGTCACCGTCACCGCCGAATTCCGGCTGGAAAAGCCCACGCAAGAAGCCGTGGACGATGTGCGCAGCGCGGTGCAAGGCGTGCGCAGTGACTTGCCCAGTGACGTGCGTGACCCGGTGGTCAGCAAGGTCAACCTGTCGGGCGCTCCGATCCTGGCCTTCACCATCCGCTCACCGCAAATGGACGACGAGGCGTTGAGCTGGTTTGTCGACAACACCGTGGCACGGCGCCTGCTGGGCGTCAAGGGCGTGGGCTCGGTGGTGCGCGTGGGCGGCGTCAGCCGTGAAGTGCAAGTGGCGCTGGACCCGCTCAAGCTGCAGGCGCTAGGCGCCACTGCGGCCGATGTGTCACGCCAGCTGCGTCAGGTGCAAACTGAAAGTGCTGGCGGCCGCGCCGACTTAGGCGGCAGCGAGCAACCCATGCGCACCCTGGCCACCGTCAAAACCGTCGAAGAACTGGCACGCATTGAGCTCAGCCTGAGCGGCGGGCAGCGGGTGCGGCTGGACCAGTTGGGCAGCGTCACCGACACCGTGGCCGAGCCGCGTGCCCTGGCCTTGCTCAACGGCGTGCCAGTGGTCGGGTTCGAGATCACCCGCAGCAAGGGTGCGGGCGAGGTGGAAGTCGGCGCTGCAGTACAAGCGGCTCTGCAAGAGCTCACAGCCCAACACCCGGACATCAAACTCACCCAGGCCTTTGACTTTGTGACGCCTGTGGCCGAAGAGTTCGAGGCCTCGATGGTCATGCTGCTTGAAGGCGCGGTGCTGGCCGTGATCGTGGTCTGGCTGTTTTTGCGCAATTGGCGCGCCACCCTGGTGTCGGCGGTGGCGTTGCCGCTGTCTGTCATCCCGGCCTTTATTGGCATGGCGTACTTGGGCTTTTCAGTCAATACCGTGACGCTGCTGGCGCTGTCTTTGGTGATTGGCGTGCTGGTGGATGACGCCATTGTGGAGGTGGAAAACATCGAGCGCCACCAACACATGGGCAAGTCCGCCTATCAAGCGGCCATGGATGCCACCGATGAGATTGGCCTGGCAGTGGTGGCCACCACCTTTACCCTGATTTCTGTGTTCCTGCCGACCGCCTTCATGGCCGGCATTCCGGGCAAGTTCTTCAAGCAATTCGGCTGGACAGCGGCACTTGCCGTGTTTGCCTCGCTGGTGGTGGCGCGCCTGCTCACGCCCATGATGGCCGCCTACCTCATGAAGTCCAACGACCGCCCGCACAAGGACCCGTTCTGGATGCCTGCTTACTTGCGCGCCAGCCGCTGGGCCTTGGGCCACCGCTGGATCACGCTGGGTTTGGCCGGTGCCTTTTTCGTCGGCTCCGTTGCCCTGATCCCGCTGCTGCCCAAAGGCTTCATTCCACCCGACGACAACTCGCAAACCCAGGTCTACATGGAGCTCCCCCCAGGGTCCACCCTGCGCCAGACGCGCGATGCCGCCGAAGCCGCACGCCAGCTGCTGACCAAGGTTGATCATGTGAGAAGCGTCTACACCACCATCGGCGGCGGCGCAGCGGGCTCAGACCCGTTTGCACCGGCCGGCACCACCGAGGTGCGCAAGGCCACCTTGACGGTGCTGCTGACCGAGCGTGGCCAGCGCCCGCGCAAGCAAGGCATTGAGAACGCCATTCGCACCGCCATGGCCGAGTTGCCCGGCGTGCGCAGCAAGGTCGGTTTGGGCGGTTCGGGCGAGAAATACCAGCTGGTGCTGACCGGCGAAGACCCGCAGGCCCTGGCCACCGCCGCCGCTGCGGTTGAGAAAGACCTGCGCACCATTTCTGGCCTGGGCAGCATCACCTCCAGCGCCAGCCTGATCCGCTCCGAGATCGCGGTGCGGCCTGACTTTGCCCGCGCCGCCGACCTGGGTGTGACCAGCAGCGCCATCGGTGACACGCTGCGCATTGCCACCGTGGGCGACTATGACACCGCGCTGCCCAAGCTCAACCTGAGCCAGCGCCAGGTGCCGATCGTGGTCAAGCTCGACAGCCTGGCGCGCCAGGACCTGAGCCTGCTCGGGCGGCTGGCGGTGCCGGGTGCCAAAGGACCTGTGATGCTGAGCCAGGTGGCCACACTGGAAGTCACCGGTGGCCCGGCCGTCATCGACCGGCTGAACCGCTCGCGCAATATCACCTTTGAAGTGGAACTCTCCGGCGCACCGCTTGGCGACGTGACCGCAGCCGTGCAAAAGCTGCCCAGCCTGCAAAACCTGCCAGCTGGCGTCAAGCAACTCACCTTGGGTGATGCTGAAATCATGGACGAGTTGTTTGCCAGCTTCGGCTTGGCGATGCTGACCGGCGTGCTGTGCATCTACATCGTGCTGGTGCTGCTGTTCAAGGACTTTCTGCACCCCTTCACCATCCTGACCGCGCTGCCGCTGTCGCTGGGTGGCGCCTTTGTGGGGCTGCTGGTGGCCAACCAGAGTTTTTCGATGCCCTCACTGATCGGCCTGATCATGCTGATGGGCATTGCCACCAAGAACTCGATCCTGTTGGTGGAGTACGCCATCGTGGCCCGCCGCGACCATGGCCTGAACCGCTTCGATGCGCTGTTGGACGCCTGCCACAAGCGCGCCCGACCGATCGTCATGACCACGCTGGCCATGGGCGCAGGCATGCTGCCGCTGGCCGCTGGCTGGGGTGCCGCCGACAACAGCTTTCGCGCGCCGATGGCGGTGGCGGTGATTGGCGGCCTGATGACCTCCACCCTTCTGAGCCTGCTGGTGATCCCGTCGGTGTTCAGCGTGATGGACGATTTTGAGCAGTTTCTGGGCCGCGTCAAGCGCTGGGTGCGGCGTGACAAGGCGCCCGGGACAACACCAGAAATTCAAGGTATTTAGGGCTGTAGCCCAGGTATTTTATGGGCTAACAGCTATTTATTAAATAGCATTAAGCTACCCGACAGCGACCACTGAGACGCCATGATCGGCCAGCGTCAGGCCGACCTTAGCGCCCAGCGCCAACACGTCGGTCAGATCGGGTGAGACGACAAAAATCGGCCCCAGGCTGGTCTCGAAGGTGTATTCAAAGAAACTGCCCAAATACGCCAGCTTGAGCAGCTTGGCCGCCAGGCCGGTGCCGTCGCGGTGAATATGCCAGGCCTCGGGCCGCACCGCCACTTTGACCTGGCCCGCCGCCACCTGCTGGCGCGACTGGATCAGCAGCGGCCCCAGTTGCACAGCGCCGGCCACGTTGGCCACGCCGGGGAACAGCATCGCCTCGCCCATGAAACCGGCCACAAACTCGCTGCCCGGGCGCTCGTACATATCTTGCGGTGTGCCGCGCTGGGCGATCAGGCCGTCATCCATGACGATGATCTGGTCACTCACTGCCAGCGCTTCACTCTGGTCGTGGGTGACATAGGCCACGGTGAGCTTCAAGCGTTGCTGCAAGCTGCGGATTTCTTCGCGCATGTCGCGGCGCAGGCGCGCGTCAAGGTTACTCAGGGGCTCATCAAACAGCAGCACACCGGGCTCCAGCACCAAGGCCCGCGCCAGCGCCACGCGCTGCTGCTGGCCACCGGACAACTCGCTGGGCAGGCGGTCGTTGAAACCTACCAGGCCCACATTGCCCAGGGTTTCAACGGCGCGACGCGCGGCCTCGGCCTTTTCAACGCCCGACATCTTCAGGCCATACATCACGTTTTCCAGCACGTTCATGTGCGGAAACAGCGCATAGCTCTGGAACATCATGCTGACATTGCGGTCCGCTGGACCCAGCGTCGTGACATCTCTACCCTGCATCAAAATCTGGCCGCTGGTAGGGGTTTCCAGCCCGGCAATCATGCGCAGAACGGTGGTTTTGCCGCAGCCCGACGGGCCCAGAATGGTGGTCAGTGACCCTTGCTCGATCTCGAAGTTCACGCCCTTGATGACCAGCGGCGCGCTTTTATCAATGCCGTACCGTTTGGTGATGTTTTTGAATTCAACGCCGTAGTTCATGGTGGCCTCTTCGCTTTTTTGATGTTCAATGTGCGGCAATTGCAGTGGTTGGCATGGCCGTTTTGCGCCGCCCGAGCTTGCGTTCACCCACCAGGAACTGGATCAGCGCGATCGCGGCCGACATCAAGATGATGAGCACCGTGCAGTAGGCCAGCGCCACACCGTAATCGCCATTGCCGACACGGCCAATGATGTAGGTGGTGGCCAACTCATTCTCCGCAGTTACAAGAAAGATGACCGCGCTCACGGTTGTCATGGCACGCACAAAGCTGTAGACCAGTGCCGCCACCAGCGCGGGCTTGAGTAGCGGTAGCACCACATGGCGCAGCGTCTGAAAGGTGCTGGCGCGCAACATGAGTGAGGCTTCGTCCAGCGATTTGTCGAGTTGCTTGAATGCCGCCGTGCCAGCGCGCACGCCCACCGGCAGGTTGCGAAACATGAAGCACAGCACAATGATCAGCCCGGTGCCAGTCAGCTCGACTGGCGGCACGTTGAAGGCCAGGATGTAACTCACCCCCAGCACCGTACCTGGAATGGCAAACGCCAGCAGCGCTACAAACTCAAACCAGCCCTGGCCGCGAAACTCGGTGCGTGCCAGCAGATACGCAATCAGCAGGCCAACAGCGGCGGTAATGGGGGCCGCAAGTCCGGCCAGCTTGATGGTGGTGAAGAAAGAGTTCCAGGCCGTACCGGCCCACACCAGCCCAAAATCGCCCCACTCCAGGCCAAAAGCGGTTTTAAAGTGCGCCAAGGTCAGCGTGTAATCGCGCCCCCAGGTCTGCACAAAACCACCGGCAAAGGCAAACAGGTACACCACCACAGTAAAGGCCAGCCAGGGGTAAACCACCAGGTTCAGCACCCGGCGTAGCCCGTCGGGCAGCGCCATCGGGATACCCGCGTCGCCCTTGCCGCTGACCGTCGTGTAGTTTTGCTTGCCCAGAAGGCCGCGCTGTAGTGCAAACACCCCCAGCGCAAACAGCGTCAGTATCCAGGCCAGCGAGGCAGCGCGGCCCTGGTCGTACTGCGCGCCCACAATGGCGAAAAAGATATCAGTGGACAGCACAGAATACTGTCCGCCCACCACGATCGGATTGCCAAAGTCAGCAATGCTCTCAATAAAACCCACCAGAAACGCATTGGCCAGCCCGGGCTTGAGCAGCGGCAGTGTCACGGTAAAAAAAGTTTGGCTACGACTGGCGCGCAGTGTTTGTGCGGCCTCTTCCATGCTGGGCGCCACACCCTGAACCACACCACGCATGATCATGAAGGCAATGGGCGTGAAGGCAAACAACTGGGCAATCCAGATGCCAAACAGACCATAAAACCAGCGCGTGGGCTCCATGCCAAACGCGTACTCCAGAAACTGGTTGACCACACCAGCGCGGCCAAACAGCAGAATCAGTCCCAGCCCCACCACAAACGGTGGCGTGATGATGGGCAGCAGCGCCACCACACGCAGCGGCGTCTGCACCCGCGCCGATGCACTGCGCTCAGCCAGCAAAGCCATCATGGTGCCCATGATCACCGTACCAGTTGCCGTTAGCAAAGCCAGAAACAGCGTGTTCCAGGCCACACCGCAACGCACCCCACCGGCCAGGCAGTTCAAGCCCCAGACACGCTCGTGCCCAATGCGTTCGAAAATTGCAGACACCGCCCATTGCCCTTCTTCGTTCAGAAAAGCACCGTACAGGGCCTTGGTCACCGGAAAGGCAATGAACAACACCAACAACACCGAACAACCCAGCACGGCCGACGCAATGAACAGGTCACCTTTGAAGTAGCCCCGCCGCGCCACGCCGAAAGCAGTGATCATGATCAGCGACAGCAACGCAATGAAGGCGCCAATGCCGACACCATACTGATTGACTGCTAGTTCACCCAACTGCACATTCAGAAAAGCAAACGACCAGCCTTTGGACCCAATCATGAAGCCGCTGAAGAGCAACCCCAAAAAACCCAGCAAACCGCCTGCCAGCAGCCAATTGCCCTGCGACTTGCCAGGTGGTGTGATCAGACCGACTGCGGCCAGACCCAAGCCCAGCAGACCCAGCAGTAACCACACCCGTCCGTAAACAAAGGCTTGCAACAGGCCGTTGGCGGTTTCGGTGCCATCCAGAATTTGTGGCAGCACCTTGAACCAGGCGGTGTCCTGAATTGCGTACCAGGGCAACACCAGATAGGCCAGCAGGCCAACCAACAGCCACAGGCGTATCGCGTGATTGGGGTTCTTGTTCATACTTTGCCAGTCAGAATGAAAAGCGAGGCGACCAAGACCACCTCACCAAAAATAGGCAACCACTTGCCGCCACCCGGCGCTTAGGTCAACGTGGCAATGAGTTGACTTCTTTTTCCCACTTCGCAATCAGTCGCTTGCGTTCGGCTGAGGCACCGTACTTGGCGTAGTCATAGTCGATGAACTTGATTTTTTTGAAGTCAGGCACATTCGGGTCCACCTTGGCACCCTTGTTGGAAGGGACCTGGAACTGCTTGGCGGCAGCCGCCATTTCCTGCGCGGCCGGTGTCAAAGCCCATTCGTAGAACTTTTTGGCAGCCTCCAAATTGCGCGACCCTTTGATGATGCTCATGGAGCCAATTTCGGCGCCCGTGCCGTCAGTCGGGGTGATGGCATCCACCGGGAAGCCATTCATTTTTTCACCTGGCGCATCATGCACAAAACTGATCGACACGGTCGTCTCGCCCCGGGCTGCGGCCTTGATGGGGCCAGTGCCGCTGCGGGTGTACTGGCTGACGTTCTTGTGCAACTTTTTCATGTACTCAAAGGCTTTATCTTCACCCATCATCTGCACCAGCGTGGCCACCATGGTGTAGGCGGTTCCGCTGGAGGCCGGGTTGGCCACCTGTATTTCACCCTTTAGCGCCGGATTGAGCAAATCGTTCCAGGTTCTTGGGATTGGTATTTTTTTCTTGGCCAACAACTCGGTGTTGTAGCCAAAGCCCAGCGGGCCAGAGTAAATACCGACCGTTCTGTAGTTTGACTGCTGAGCTTGTTGTTGCGCCCAGGTCTGCAACTGGGGTAAGGTGGGTGACTTGTATTCCAGTGACAAGCCTTGCTCGGCGGCCTGCAGATGTGGATCACCGGTGCCGCCAAACCAAATGTCGGTTTTGGGGTTGTCCTTTTCGGCAATCAGCTGGGCCAAAGCCTCACCTGAGCCTTTCATCGAAATGTTGATTTTTGTCCCCGTGGAACGCGCATACACGGTGCCAATCATGTTGCACCACTCGGCTTGCACCGAGCAAATCACGTTCACGGTCTGCGCCTGAACAAAACCACTGGCTGCAGCCAGAACCGACACAACAAACAGCTTCTTCATGACAACTCCTGAAACAACGAAAACAAAAAAACCAGGCTGATGATCAACGCGGCAGCGAATTGACTTCTCTTTCCCAGCGGCCAATCAGCCTCTTGCGCTCGGCCGATGAGCCATATTTGGCGTAGTCATATTTGATCATCTTGGCTTTGGCAAAGTCGGGCATGCGCTCATCGAGCTTGGCGTCTTTGTTGCTGGGCAACTGAAACTGCTTGGCCAACACACCCAGCTCCTGCGCACCCGGGGTGAGAGCCCACTCGTAAAAAATTTTGGCTTCTTTGAGGTTGCGGGCACCGGTAATCAGGCTCATCGAGCCGATCTCGGCGCCTGTGCCTTCACACGGCGTGTTGCTCACCACCGGGAAACCGTTGGCCGCCTCAACCGGAGCCTCGTGCGCAAACGCCACGCCAATCAGGTTTTCGCCGCGTGCGGCGTTCTTGACCGGGCCGGCGCCAGAGCGGGTGTACTGGCTGATGTTCTTGTGCAAGGCCTTCAGGTAGTCGAAGGCTTTTTCTTCGCCCATCAGCTGCACCAGGGTGGCAATCTCGACATAGGCGGTGCCCGAGGTGTTGGGGTTGGGGGCCTGAATCTCTCCCTTCCATTTGGGGTCAAGCAGGTCTGCCCAGCACTTGGGCGGTTGCAGTTTCTTCTTGGCCATGGCCTCGGTGTTGTAGCTGATCCCAAGCGGCCCGGAATAGATGCCAACGGTCTTGTAACCCGTTTGCTCGGCCTGCTGCTGCGCCCAGTCGCGCAACTTTGGCAAGGAGGTTGACTTGTACACCATGGTCAGACCGAGTTCAGCCGCCTGCATGTGCGGGTCACCAGTGCCGCCATACCAGACATCCGTCTTGGGATTGGCCTTTTCGGCGTTAAGTTGGGCCATGGCCTCGCCCGAGGCTTTGTGGGTCAGATTGACCTTGATGCCGGTGCTCTTGGAAAACACGGTTTGCACCAAGTTGCACTGCTCGGCCTGTACTGAGCAGATGATGTTGACCTGCCCCTCGGCGTGGGCTGTCAGACAGGCCATCGCGGCGGAAGCAGCCACCACTGAAACAACAAACAACTTCTTCATAACGACACCTGACATAAAAAAAAGGAAGCCACCGTCTGCCGTGACATATCGATCACAGACCAGAGCAAGACAGTGCCCAAAAACATCATGACCATTTCGCGACAAAATAATGACCAAAAAGCTACACAACAATGACCTCATCACTGTAGCGCTCTTTTTAAGAGCGAAACACCGGGGGGAACGCCAATTTTTTTGACCTGGCAGTCAAAAAAAGTTACCAAGTTACAAAGAAACATGAAACTAAGTTACAGTCACAAATCATTTCACCCACTCACACATCCAGCATCATGAGTTTTGACCTTGTTCTTTTTGGCGGCACCGGCGATTTGTGCTGGCGCAAGTTGATGCCCGCTCTGTTCCAGGCCTTTAAACACGGCACGCTGCCAGCGGATGCGCGCATCATCGGTATTGGCCGGGATGATTTGAGCGATGAACGCTATCGGGCGCTGATTGCCTCGCGCTTTGCCAAAGTGGAGCTGGAAAAGCGCCCCAGCACGGAGGAATTTGACCGCTTTGCGGCATTGCTGGAATTCGTCAGCATGGACCTGTCCAAGCCCGAGCATTACCACTACCTCAAGGACAAGCTGGCTCACCGTCAGGCCGACACGGTGGTGATGTATCTGGCCACGGCCCCCAATCTGTTTGCCACCATTGCCGAGCAACTCGGCGCTGCGGGCCTGAACACGCCGCAGACCCGCATCGTGCTGGAAAAACCGCTGGGCCATGACCTGGCCAGCAACCGCGCCATCAACCATACCGTGGGCGAGTCGTTTACCGAGCATCAGATTTACCGCATCGACCATTACCTGGGCAAGCCCGCAGTGCAAAACCTGTTTGCACTGCGCTTTGGCAACGCGCTTTTCGAGCCGCTGTGGCGGCGCGAACACATTGCCAACATCCAGATCACCATTGCCGAACATCTGGGCGTGGAAAAACGCGGTGCGTTTTATGAAACCACCGGGGCGCTGCGCGACATGGTGCAAAACCACGCGCTGCAGTTGCTGTGCGCCATTGGTATGGAGCCGCCGATCAACTCGCACGCCGATGCCATCCGCGACGAAAAGCTGAAAGTCTTGCGCTCGCTCAAACCCTGGACCCCTGAGACGCTGGCACAGGACGTGATTCGCGGCCAGTACAGCGCAGGGGCCATCAACGGCCTGGCGGTGCCGGGTTACCGGGAAGAACTGGGCGTGAGCCCGACCAGCACGACCGAGACTTTTGTTGCCATCCGCACCGAGATCATGAATTGGCGTTGGGCCGGGGTGCCGTTTTATATCCGCACCGGCAAACGCCTGGCTGGGCGCGACTCGCATATTGTGGTGAACTTTCGTCCCACACCGCACGCTATCTTCAACTCACAGATCGGCATGGCCAACAAACTGGTGATCAACCTGCAACCCAAGGACGGGCTGGAGCTGCACCTGCTGGCGCAAGCGCAGGACAAACGGCAAAACTCCAACAATTTGGCGCCCGTGCAACTGGACCTGGACTTTGACAAACGTTTTGGCAGCGAGCGCGTGGGCGCGTACGAGCGGCTGCTGCTCGATGTCATTGACGGGCGGCTGAACCTGTTTGTGCGCAGCGACGAGCAGGAGGAAGCCTGGCGCTGGGTCGAACCCATCCTGAACTACTGGCGCGCCGACACCCAGGGTCCGCGACCCTACGCCAGCGGCACCTGGGGACCAAGTGCCACCAGCGCCATGATTGCCCGTGACCATTTTTGCTGGAGCGAAGAATGCTGATCCTGCCTTGCCATCATGCTTGATCGTATACGTGCCTCCCTGCCATCGCTGGCCCCGGCCGAGCAGCGCGTGGCCAAACTGGTACTCAGCGATCCGCGCAGCTTTGCGCTGATGCCGGTGAGTGAGTTGGCCGACCGCGCCCATGTGAGCAAACCCACGGTGGTGCGGTTTTGTCGCAGCGTGGGTTATGACGGGCTGGCTGACTTCAAACTCAAGCTGGCTGGCAATGTGAGCGAGGGCGTGCCCTTCATCCACCGCAGCGTGGATGTGGATGACAAGACCAGCGACATCATGGTCAAGGTCATCGACAACACCGTGGCGGCGTTTCTGAAATACCGCAACGAGGCCTCGGCCAGTGCCATTGACAAAGCCGTGACAGCGCTGACAGCGGCCTACCACGCCGGGCGACGCATCGAGTTTTTTGGCGTGGGCAACTCCGGCATCGTGGCGCGGGACGCGCAACACAAGTTCTTCAGGCTGGGCATCAACGGCGTGGCCTACAGCGACGGCCACATGCAGGTGATGAGTGCCTCCCTCATGCAACCCGGCGACTGCGTCATCGTCATCAGCAACTCGGGCCGCACCCGCGACTTGATGGACTCGTGCGACATTGCCCGCAAAAACGGCGCCACCACCATCGTCATCACCGCCAGCGGCTCTCCGCTGGCTGCGGCTGGCGACATTCACCTGGCCGCCGACCACCCGGAAGGCTACGAGCACTACAGCCCGATGGTGTCGCGTCTGCTGCACCTGATGATCATCGACATACTGGCCACCGCGCTGGCACTGCGCATCGGCAGCGACAAACTCCAGCCGCTGCTGCGCGAGATGAAGAACAACCTGCGCAACAAGCGCTACGCCTGATCCTGTAAGCCAAATCGGCCTCTAGCCCTTATTTGTAAAGCGCCAGTAGCTCTATTAACTATAGCACTCAAGAATTTGTTAGCGGCAGTCCCTGCGTCACCAGGCTGGCGTGCAGGGCAGCACCCGCCGTACTCGCAGCCACATCACCCGTTAATCCGGGTGTGACCCGGGTCTGGTCCCTTTTCAATTCTGCTTGAAACCGATGCCACTTTTCGAGTCAAATCTCTGGTATCTTGCATTTAAACGACTCAAAGGACGCTCGAAATGGGACAGATTCTTCTTTTCTTCAGGCATGGTTTCGCCCGGGTGATGTTGTCTGCCAGGCCAGGCTCCGGGCAACTCAGGCGGGTGATTGGCGCCTTCGTGCTGTCGGCGTTCCTGCTTCCCGGTTTGACTTTGGCGCTAGAGGCGCCATGCGCACCGGGAAACGCCTCGGTTTGGGGGCCGGCGGCCAAGGACCTTCTTGGGACGTCGGCCAGCGACACCTCAAGGGTCTATTTCACCGGCGCCGAGGGCATCCTGACCGAAGTCTTCTACCCCACGCTCGACAGGGTGCAAAACGTCGATCTGCAATTGCTGGTCACTGATGCCAACAAGACCTGGGGCGACGAGGAGCGCCGGCAAAAGACGCATGAGGTCAGCCAGGTCAACAAACGTGCCATGCTGTGGCAAGTCATGACCACCGCTGACAGCGGCAAGTGGAAGATCACCAAGAAAATCTTCACCGATCCGGGGCGCAATGCGCTGATCCAGCGGGTTACCTTCCAGACGCTGGAGCCCGGCAAGGCCGTCAAGGATTACAACCTCTACCTGCTCAATAACCCAGCCATGAACAATACCGGGGCGGGCAGCGGCACCAGCAATCAATGCAGCGGCCGACAGGATGCCATGCAGGGCGCCGACAACTCGCGCACGCTGACAGCCAGTAGCCGCGTGATGCTAGTGGCTTCCGAGCCGAATTCCACCGCCTCGGCGCTTACTGTTTCCCTGCCGTGGAAAGTACAGGGCGGCAACCCGATGGTTTCCAACGGCTTTGTCGGCCGCAATGACGGCTTCACCGATCTGTTCGCCGGGGCCAGCGACAAGACCATGAACTTCCGCTTTGACGGCGCTTTTGGCGGCAACGTGGCGCAGATGGGCTGGATCGATACGGCCAGCGGCGCGGGAAACAGCCTGGCCTTTGATGTGGTGCTGGCGTTCGGTCCTAACGAAGCCGAGGCGATGGGCGTCGCCAATGCCACGCTGGGCAGTAGCATGAACGCTCTGGAGCAGATCTATACCAACGAGTGGATCGCCTACAGCCAAGGGTTGAACCATCAGAATGGCAAGGCCGACGACCAGTATTACCTGGCGGCGATGACCCTGAAAAGCATTCAGGACAAGAGCAACGGCGCCATGATCGCCGGCCTCGGCACGCCCTGGGGTGAGACCAGCAACGACGGCAATCCGGGGGGCTATCACCTGATCTGGTCGCGCGATCTGTTCAAGTTTGCCAGCGCCCTGATTGCCGCTGGCGATGCTGCTTCGGCCAACCGGACGGTCGATTTTCTGTTCAACAAGCAGATGCAGACGACGACGGGCGATGCCCCGTATTCGCGTCCGGGCCGCTTCCCGCAGAACAGTTTTGTCGACGGCACGCCGTACTGGAACGGTACGCAGATGGATGAAACGGCTATGCCGATCATTCTGGCGTGGAAGCTCAATCGCGTCGATCTGTGGCCAAAGATCAAGCTGGCTGCCGAATTTCTGGCGCACAACGGCCCCGCCACCGGGCAGGAACGCTGGGAAGAGATGAGCGGTTACTCGCCGTCCACCATCGCGGCGGAAATCGCTGGCCTGGTCAGCGCTGCCAGCCTGGCCAATGCGGCGGGTGATGCCGGTGCGGCCAGTTTCTATCTGCACAAGGCCGACGAATGGCGTAACAACATCGCCAACTGGACTTTCACCACGACCGGTTTTCATACTGATTGCAGCGGGTGCAACGGCAAGTATTACATCCGCATCAACGCCAACCAGGACCCGAACGATGACGTCAACCTGACCTTCGGCAACGGCGTCGGCACGCATGGCGAACGCTACATCATCGACGGCGGTTTCCTCGAACTGGTGCGCATGGGGGCGATGAGTCCGAGCGACTGGACCATCCTCGAAACCCTTCCCGAATACGACGCGCTGCTCAAACAGACCTTGCCCGGCAAGGGCGACGCCTGGTTCCGCTACAACTACGACGGCTATGGTGAATACAACGACGGCCGCAACTACGACGGCAGCGGTCGTGGCCGTCTGTGGCCGATCTTCACCGCCGAGCGCGGCATCTACGAGATCGCCAGGTCAGGAGACGGCACGAAGGGCGAACCCTTCCGCCTGGCCCTCAAAGCTTTCTCATCGCCGGTTGGCTTCATCCCGGAACAGGTGTGGAATATCAGCACCAATATCACCGGCTGGCAGACCGATACGCCGCCGTTCTACGCAGTCGGCAGCGCAACCAAATCGATGCAACCCCTGAGCTGGGCCATGGGCGAGTACATCAATCTGATCGCGGCAATGAACCAGGGCCGCAGCGACGCGCCGTCTGTGGTTTGCCAGCGCTATGCCTGTGACAAGCCGCAGGCCACGGTGAGCTTCGCGGTCAATGCCAATACCGCTTTCGGAGAAAACATTTATCTGGTGGGCAACAACCCGCTGCTCAGCAATTGGGTTGCGGCCTCGGGGATCAAGCTCTCGCCGAACAACTATCCAGTCTGGAACGTGACAATGTCGTTGCCTGCAGGCACGTCGTTCGAATATAAGTATGTCCGGCGGGACGGTAGCGGCAAGACCGTCTGGGAAAGTGGCAGCAACCGAAGCTTCTCCACCCCGGCCAGCGGCGAGCTGATTCGGATCGACAGTTTTCAACCTTGAACGCCACGCATCCCGGCTCAGGTCAATAGAACGAAGCGCCTTCCGACCTGCGATCCGGTTGCGCTGGACATAAAAAAGCCCCGTGGCTACGGGGCTAAACGTGCTGTCTTTGGCAACCTGCGCGAAACGCGCTGGTTGGCCTTTCCTGTGGATGTCTACTTGTAGTAGCCGACCGCGCAGACCTGGTCGCCAACCTTGGAGACGTACACCACCTTGGCCACGGGATCGGTCTGCCCGGGGCGCGGCCACATGTAGGAAACCTCGGAGAACGCACCGTCCTTGGCGGCCGCGTAGACTTCTTCGCCCAGCGGTTTGCTGGCCTTGTCTTTGAGCTCTTTCAGGCTCTTGCCGACCAGGGTTGGATGGGCGGTGAAGTTGCCGTCCGGGCCACCGCAATAGGGATACAGGTCCCGGTCCTTGAAGCCGCCTTCTCCTTTGGTGAACATCATCAGGGCATTGGCCTTGTCACCCTTGACTGCGACAACTGCCTTTTCCAGCATCGCTTTGGCTTCGGCCGGGGTTCCATAGTCGCCTGCGGCGACGGCGGAGCCGACAAACGCGAAAGCTGCGAGTGTTGCAGCCATGGCTAATTTACTTTGCATAGAAACTCTCCTTATCGAGTCAAAAAGAACAACCACAGGTTGTGGACCAATCACCGATGAGAAGTCAGGCTTCTCAAAAAACAGTGTAGTTTCATTACAGCCGTTGACAGCAATGGAAGGTTCCTTGATATGTAACGATTTGTTCAGTCTAGCCCTTATTGGTAAAGCGCCAGTAGCTCTATTAACTATAGCACTCAAGAATTTGTTAGCGGTAGCCCCTGCGCCACCAGGCTGGCGTGCTGGGCAGCGCCCATCAGACTCGCAGGTTTTGTCGCATTGGCCACATGTGCGCGAGTGGCGCGAGCCCTTGCGCCATGCGGCTGTCAGCCAATCATTCGATCAGTCATGCTTGATATTTTGCAATGGCTCAAGGCTCATTGGTCGGCTCCAGCGGGCGCCTCAGCAGCGCCTCTTCATGCATCGGCTGCGGCACGTCACGCGGATAGATGCAGTTTGACCCCGGAATCAGCAGTTTTGACACGCCGTTTTGGAAGGCAACATCGATGACGTTGGCCTACATCATCAGGTTTTACTAGATGAAATCCGCTGGATAGGCGTTGTTGGCATGCCTACCTCCCACTTTGGCCGCAGCCAGGTGGGCCCGGGTCGGCTTCTCATGCCATTTTCAGATCGCCAGGAGCTTAGGCGCGAAGCCGCAGACAGTGCAGACGCACGGCAAGGCGAAGCAACAACAGATCCTATTGATATGGAAACGGAACCAGTCGCAAAGAAATGGTGCACGGCGGCCTGGTTGGTCAGGTCCAGCCCGGCAATACAGATGGCGGGAGCAAGGATGATGTCAACCAGATTGTTGATAAAATAAGGCTCTAGCCCAATAAAGATAAGCGCTAGTAGCTATTATTTTTGAAGTGAATTGGCAGCCGTAGGCCCCACTTCGGTTTTCAGCAATTCAATCTCGCGCATCAGGCTGTCAAACTCGGCCAGCTTGCGCGCCAGAAAACGCACGGTCGTGCCTGCCTTGGCAGCCTGCCAGCTTGTTGGGGCTTTTGCTGAAACGCGCCATCTTGATCAGGCCTGTGTTCAGAAAGGCTTTCACACAGTAGTTGGCTTTACCCAGACTCACGCCCAGCGCCTCGGCCGGTTCACGCTGGCTTCAGCGCGGGTTGGCCTCCAGCAGGTGCAAGACCTTGAGGTGGTTGTCCAGCGCAATGGGATTTGCGGCCACGGGGGCGGCTGTGGCATCAGCGAAAAAGGGGAGCATTTGATCTATGTTCATCGGGTGAACATAGACACGCACATGGCCAAATTTTGGGGCTGCCAGGGGCCGCTATTTCCGCCAACCCAACGCCGCAGCTAGCCGAATTTGTTTTTCGGCCAGCGCCGGGTCTTGCGCGGCGTTGCGCCACGCGTTGCGCATGAACACCCACAGCAGCAACATAAAGCCGCCCGCCAGAGCGGCCCCGATGGCGATCAGGGCCTTTTTGTTGGATGCTGGCTCGGTGGGCAGGGTGGGCGGCTGCTTGACCACATCGCGGCTCAAGCCTTCAAGCTCTCGCGGAATGCTCAGCACTTCGTTCAAATAGCGCGCCTGCAACTCACCCAAGGCCACCAGCGTGGTGCCGGCCTCGCCACGGGTTTGTGGCTGGCTGAGGTAGCTGCCACCGCCGGCATCCAGGCGCGTGATCAGTCGCGTGACGGCCTCCAGGGAGGCGTTAGCGTAGCTCAAGCGCTTTTCAAGGTCTGCACGGTATTTTTCACCGGGTACCGTGCTCTTGAGCCAAGTGTCAATCACCGCATTGGCCAGTGCCTGAGCATTCTGCGAAGTTGGTGCCGTGACATCTAGACGCAGCAAATTGTCTTTGCCCACCACAGGTTTGATTTGGCCGGCCACCCGCAGGCGCGCCACCTGCAATGATTCACCCTCAGTCAATTGCAAAGACGCAATCACCGGGTCGAGTACCAGGGGCGACACGAGCATTGCCGCCGCTTGTTGCGGCGTTGGCGTTGGCGTTGGCGTTGGCGTTGGCGTTGGCGTTGGCGTTGGCAATGCCAGTATGGCTTGACTGGTGTACTTCTGCGGCAACAGATAGGCCCCACCCAGCGCCAACACCCCAATCAGCAGTGGCCCCAAAATCAGCAGCTTGAGGTTGTCCGCCACCACCAACAACAAGTCCAGCAGACTGATTTCATCAGCGGCTTCATCGACAACTTCATTCATTCGTAAGGCTCCCATATCAGAGCCGCGAGTTTAGCTGCCGTTAAAAATGAATTCCCTGCATCATCTGCTGCAGCGCCACCGCCTCGGCAGACAGTTTTTGCTTGGGTGGCTTGTCCCCAGGTTTGGCCCCCTTTGCAGCGGTCGAATCCGCAAACATTCTGAACGTGGTGTTCATGGTGATCTGCGCCACGCGGGGCACCAGCGCATGCAGCAGCTGGCCAAAAATGCCCAGCCGGGTGGCGATGCGCACCGGCTTGAAGATGCAGGCCTGCGCAATCATGTCGGCGGCTTCTTTGGGGCTGAGCGTGGGCACGTTGTTGTAAAGCCCGGTGGGCGCAATCATGGGGGTGCGCACCAGCGGCATGTTGATGGTGGTGAAGCTGATGCCCTGGTCGGCAAATTCGCTGCTGGCACAACGCGTCCAGGCGTCCAGCGCGGCTTTGCTGGCCACATAGGCACTGAAACGTGGTGCGTTGGTCAGCACACCGATTGAGCTGATGTTGACCACATGGCCCTTGTGCTTGGCGACCATACCGGGCAAAAAGCCCATGGTGACGCGCAGGCTGCCAAAGTAGTTGAGCTGCATGGTGCGCTCGTAGTCGTGAAAGCGGTCGTAGCTGGACTCGATGGCGCGGCGTATGGAGCGCCCGGCGTTGTTGACAAGGAAGTCTGCGCCGCCATGTTCTTGCGTCACCCGCTGCACAAAGGCTTCACAGGCTTGCTGGTCGGCAATGTCCACCGCGTAGGCGATGAAGCAGTAACCCTTTGCATTGGCTTCGGCGCAGGCGGCGTCGAGCTTGTCTTGATCTCGACCGCAGATCAAAGTAATAGCACCCGCCTCAGCAAACTTATGGGCTGCAGCCAATCCAATACCTGAACTACCACCAGTGATCAGCACCACCTTGCCAGCCACCGTGCCTTTCAGGGTGTGGTCAATGTGCAACGCGGGGTCGAGGTGGCGCTCCCAGTAGTCCCACAGCCGCCAGGCATAGTCTTTGAGGTTGGGGCAGTGCACACCGCTGCCTTTGAGCGCCGCCAGCGTTTCGCGGCAGTCAAAACGCGTGGGGTAGTTGACAAACGTGAGCATGTCTTGCGGCAGGCCCAGGTCGGTCAGGATGGCGTTGCGCACCCGGCGCACTGGTGCCAGCGCCATCAGGCCTTTGGTTACGCTGCGCGGAATAAAGCCGAGCAGGGCCGCATTGACAAACAGGTTCATCTTGGGCGCGTGCGCCGCTTTGCTGAAAATGTCCAGCACATCACCTACGCGGTAGCCCACCGGGTCCACCAGGTGGTAGCACTTGCTGGTGATGTCTTTCTGGTGGCTGATAACGGCGAGCGCATCCACCACAAAGTCCACCGGCACGATGTTGATGCGCCCGCCTTCCAGGCCAATGGAGGGCATCCACGGGGGCAGCAGCTGGCGCATGCGCTGAATCAGCTTGAAGAAGTAATACGGCCCGTCAATCTTGTCCATCTCGCCGGTTTGGCTGTCGCCCACCACCATTGCCGGGCGGTAGACCGACCAGGGCAGTTTGCATTCCTGGCGAACAATTTTTTCGCTTTCATGCTTGGTCATGAAATACGGGTGTTGGTAGTTTTCAGCCTCATCGAACATGTCTTCGCGGAACACGCCTTCATACAAACCCGCCGCCGCAATCGAGGACACATGGTGAAAGTGCCCGGCCTGCAACGCCTGGGCCAGTTGCACCGTGTTGCGTGTGCCATCAATGTTCACTGCGATTTGTTGCTCAGCTTCGGCACCCAGGTCGTAGATGGCGGCCAGATGGTAAAAATGGTCAATCTGGCCGTTGAGGTGCTTCAAGTCGCTGCTGGAGACGCCCAGTTTGGGGGTCGTCAAATCGCCGACCACCGGTACCAGCCGGGCGGCGCTGGCGTTGCAAAACTCACGCAGCGCTTTCACCTTGTCGCTGCTGCCGGGGCGAACCAGGCAGTACACCACCGCACCCTTGCGCTGCAGCAGCTTCTTCACCAACCGCTTGCCGATAAACCCGGTTGCACCTGTCACAAAATAACGCATATCTGTCTCCCGAAGAAGCCAGCATTTTTGTCTACAAAGCAGGCCTGAGGCTTCAGCATAAACCCGCGTGCCAGGCGCTATTGCGGCCGTTTTCTAGTCAGCGGCACCTACACCTTACGCCCTTTGAGCCCTAAAGTTGCAGCCCATGCACGGCGAACCCCTTCCCTGCAGCCTGTTCAGTGCTTCGTTTACTTCCTCTTTACTGGAGAACATCATGGTCACCAAACTCACCAAACCTACCAAAGTCACTCCCGTCAAAAAACCTGCCACTGGCAAAAAGTCTGCCCCTGGCAAAAAAGCCACGGCCAGAAGTGCGGGCAGCCCACTCGGCAGTTCGGTGAAAGACTCCGCCCAACAGATCTGGCAAGCCGGCCTGGGTGCCTTTACCAAAGCTCAGACCGAGGGCACCAAGGCATTTGAGGCCTTGGTAAAAGAAGGCGTGAGCTTCCAGCGCAAAACCCAATCGGCTGCGGAAGACAGAATCAACGAAGCCACACAAAAGATGACCAACATGGCCACCGACATTTCCAGCAAGGCTTCCGGTCAGTGGGACAAGTTGGAAAGCATTTTTGAAGACCGTGTGGCCAAAGTGCTCAACAAGATGGGCGTGCCGTCTGCCAAAGACATCAATGCGCTGATTGCCCGCATTGACGCCCTCAACGCCAGCGTGCAAAAGCTCAGCCCGGCCAAAACCTCAGCCAAGAGCACGGCTAAGCCCGCTGTCAAAGCAGCAGCAAAAAAGGCCGCCCCGCGCAAAACAGCCGCCCCGGTGGTCTCAGAAGTGCCCGCCGCTCAGGTAAACCCTGACGCGGCATAGCACGACCGGTCGTAAACTGGCGACCCATGAAACGCGCCCAGCCCCACACGCCCCGAATCGCCTTGGCGCTGGCAGGTGGTGGTCCGCTGGGGGCCATTTACGAGATTGGTGCCCTGTGTGCGCTGCAAGAGTCGCTGACCGGTATTGACTTCAACCGCCTACAGCACTATGTGGGCGTGTCGGCGGGCGGCTTCATCGCTGCCGGCCTGGCCAACGGCATCACACCGATGCAGTTGTTTGCGTTGTTCATTGAAGACCGCAAGCGCCAAACCGAGGCTTTTGATCCGGCTTGGTTGCTCAAACCGGCGTTTTCGGAATTTTTTTCGCGCTCGCTGTTGTTACCTGAATTGCTGTTCAAAGGCGCCTGGCACAGCACGCTGGGGCGCAAGTCACTCATGCGCGCGATGGAGCGCATGAGCCCAAGCTTGCCTACCGGCATTTTTTCCAACGCACAGATTGATGTGGAACTGACCAAGCTGTTCTCGCGCCCCGGGCGCAGCAATGACTTTCGCAAGCTCAAAAGTCGCCTGACACTGGTGGCCACGCATCTGGACAGCAGCACCGCTGTGGCCTTTGGCCGCACCGGCTGGGACCATATTCCCATCTCCAAGGCGGTGCAGGCCAGCGCCGCCCTGCCAGGTTTGTTTCCGCCGGTGGAGATTGAAGGTCAGCATTTTGTGGACGGCGCCTTGATCAAAACCATGCACGCCTCGATTGCTCTGGACGAGGGGGTGGACTTGATGCTGTGCCTGAACCCGCTGGTGCCGTTTGATGCCTCGGCACGGGCGCCGGCCACCGAGTCTGCCACGCCCTGGGCCGCGCCAGTGCCGATTCCACACATCGCTGACGGTGGCCTGCCTGCGGTGTTGAGCCAGACGTTTCGCTCGCTCATCCACTCCAGGTTGCTGCTGGGCCTCAAGAGTTACGAGCAGGCCTACCCCAACACCGACATCGTGCTGATCGAGCCCAACCGCCGCGACCCCGAGCTGTACCTGGCCAACACCTTCAGCTACAGCCAACGCCGCCACCTGGCCGAGCACGCGTACCAGCAAACACGCCAGTTGTTACGCTCGCGCCAGACCAACCTGGCGGCCAAGCTGAGCTACCACGGCATTAGCCTGAACCAGGCGGTGCTGAACGACGAACACCGCCACCTGTGCGCACCCCCGCGCCCAGCCGCCCGCACGGGCCGCGCACTGACCAAGCTGCACAACCTGATGGACAACCTGCAGCAAGTGGTGACCAGCACCGAACACCAAGGCAAGGTCACATGGTGAAAAAGGCGCCGCGGCGCACCGCTGAGCGCATTCTGGAAGTCACATTGGTGCTGTTTAATCGCTTTGGCGAGCCCAATGTGTCGACCACGCTGATCTCTGCCGAACTCAACATCAGTCCCGGCAACCTGTACTACCACTATCCCGCCAAAGACGAGCTGATCAACGCGCTGTTTGACCGCTTTGAGCACGCCCTGACTGACCTGCTGAACGCTGGCGACGATGTGCGCAACGTCGAAGACGCCTGGTTTTTCATGCACACACTGTTCGAGCTAATTTGGGAGTACCGTTTTTTGTACCGCGACCTCAACGACCTGCTGAGCAAAAACCGACGCCTGGAAACCCACTTTCAAAGCATCCTGAAGAACAAAACCCGCGCCACCCGCGCCGTGCTGGACGGCATGCGCCGTAGTGGTGCGCTACAAATCGACTCGCGCGAAATCGATGTCACCGCCACCAGCATGGTGGTGGTGCTGACCTACTGGCTGAGTTTTGAATACGTGCGCGATCCGCGCAACGCGCTCGAACCCGCCAACGCCCAGGCCGCCCTGATGCGCGGCGCGCAACACGTATTGAACCTGATGGCCCCCTATCTGGAAAGCGATCAGAGAGCGCATTTGCTTAAACTGTCGGATGCCTACAATAAGGAATAGCAACAAAGATAAGGTTCGAGGAGACCGACATGGCCACATGGACCGTTTTTCCCTTCACAGGTGACTACCGCTTTGACGCCGCCAGCGTCAAAAAAAAATGGGCCAGACTACACGCTGGTGACCTGGAGCCACTGCCCCAGGACCCAGCTGTGCTGCAGGCCTGGGTGTATTTTCACAACGGTGATTTTCAGAAAGCCGCCAGTGTGGGTCAAAGCCTGGGCGTTGCAGGCACCTGCGTGGCCAGCAAAGCCACCTGCGTATATGCCACCTACCTTGAAAAGCACGAAACACACCGTCTGGACCTGTTTCTGTCGGTAGCCGATCACGCCAGCAACCTGACCGACAAAAACCCCGGCAACCTCAACGGGCGCTACTGGCGCGCCTACGCGCTGGGCCGCTACAGCCAGGGCATCAGTGTGGCCAAGGCGCTGGCGCGGGGATTGGGCACCAAGGTCAAGACCGACCTGGAGTACGTGATTCGCCATGCGCCACAGCACGCTGATGCCCATGTGGCACTCGGCAGCTTTCACGCCGAGGTGATTGACAAGGTGGGCTCGCTGATCGGGGCCATGGCCTACGGTGCCAACAAGGACATTGGCCTGAACCTGTTTGAGCGGGCGCTGAAACTCCACAATGCTTCGTCTTACGGCCTGCTGGAATACGCGCACGCCATGCTGATGCTCGGCGGCGATGACATGATGGACGAAGCCAACCTGTTGTACCAGCGTGCCGCACAAACCAAGCCAATGGACGCCGCCGAACGGCTGGACGTGGAGATGGCCAAAGCCCAGCTTAATGACTGAAATTGGCCTCTAGCCCTTATAGGTAAAGCGCATATAGCTATTTTTAATGTAGCTTATCTTCACCCCAGGGCAACATTAGCGTCAGCAGCTTGAGCTTCTCAAACTCGGGTTCAAACTGGTCAATGATGGCCTGCGGATCCGGGCACAGGGTGCTGTCGCTGATGATGCCAAACTGCACACCCCCGCCATAACTCAGGATCGACACGCCCAAACCCACCGAGCCCGACTGTGGCACCCAGAACAGCGCCTGCTCCAGCGTGGCACCGCAAAAGCGCAGCTTCTCGCGCGGGCCCGGCACATTGGTCATCACCGCGGTGGTTTTTTTGGAGAACAGGCTGAGCATGGCGTCCTGCACCGGCTTGACCAGAACACCCGCAACCGCCAGCAGCCCAAACGCCAGCAGCGGCTGCAGGCTGCCCTTGAGATCGCTCATGCGCCGACGCACCTCAAACACCCGCTCGACGGGGTTGTCCAGCCCGATCGGCAGCACCACCGGCGCCAGGCCAAATTTGTTGCCCAGCTTGTAGGCCTCGGTCATGGGTCGCAGGTTCACCGGCACCATGGCGCGGATTTGCTGGTCAGACACATCGTCACCAAAGTTTTTCAGATACTGGCCCATGGCACCGGCCACGCAAGACAGCAGCACATCGTTGATGGAGCAATGCAGCGCCTTGCTCACCGCGCGCACCTCGTCCAGTGCAATGGGCTGGCACCAGGCCACGCGCTTGGAATGGCCGGGCAGACCTTTGAGACGGGTTGGGGAGTCGTCTGCCATCAACACCAGTGCCGCACCGTCACGCAGCACCTGACAGGCCAGGCGCGCCGCCTCTGACGAGCCCTCGATGCTCTTGCTCAGGCCCAACGCCAGCCATTTTTCCAACACATGACGCGGGTCAGCCACGGCCTTAAAGGCCTGCGCAGCGCCGCCGCCAGCGGCTTCCAACGCCTTCACGGCAGCCACCGCCAGGGGCTCGATCAGCGCGTGGCTCATCCATTCTTCAGCCGCTTCGAGCCCATGCAGGGGTTCAGGCCGGGGCGCGCGTTTGGGTGGGTCCATGCCACCGTCCACCATCGACTGGATCACCGAGAGCAGCGCCAGGCCATCGGCAATGCAGTGGTGAATGCGCACAATCAGCACCGAGCCGCCGTCAAAGTGTTCAATCAGCCGGTACTCCCACAGCGGGTAGCGCCGGTCCAGTGGCTGCATGGCCAGCTCTGCCAGACGCGCTTGCAGGGCTTGCATCGGGTGCTTTTTGCTGGACGGCGGGAGTTTTTCAAGGCGCACATGACGGTTGATGTCAAAGTGGGGGTCGGTCACCCAACTAGCACCGGTCGCGTCCATCTGCACACGCTGCGAAAACCGGGGGTATTTCAATAAGCGCTCGGCCAGGCGGTCGCGCACATCAGCGAAGTGCACCGCAGGCTTGAGGATCCAGACCCCCATGATCATCATCAGGTTGCTCGGGCTATCCATGCGCAGCCAGGCCGTATCGACCTTGCTCATGCGCTCAACAATGCGGGGAAGGGAGGGGCTTGTCACGATGGCAGGAGGGTATTGGAGGGCGACCCCTATTCTGGCGGCAAATCGCCCCTTAGACTAGTCTGGTTTTACCGCGTTTTGTCTCTTTTAACCCCCATCGGAAGCTTGCCTCATGCCCAATCTGCAAAAGAAATTTGACGCCGCCGTGGCCCACTCCAAAAACCTGAGTGAACGCCCCGACAACATGACCCTGCTGAAACTCTATGCGCTGTACAAGCAGGCCAGTGCGGGCGACAACACCGAGAAAAAACCCGGCTTCACCGACATGGTGGGCCGTGCCAAATGGGACGCCTGGAATCTGCTCAAAGGCACTGCCAGCCAGGACGCCATGCAGCAGTACATCGACCAGGTTGACTCACTCAGCTGATTTGGGCTTTTTGCGGCTGGCGCGCTTCGGGCTCGGCGCGGCCAGCAAGGCGTCGAGGTTGCTCACAATCTCGGCTTCGATGCGGCTTTGAAAGGCCCCCAGCAGAAAACCCAGCCGCGCCCTCAGCTCAAAGCGCGTGGCGTCCACGTCCAGCGTGCCTTTGACGCCAGAGCGCGAAAAGCTCACTTCATCCACACCATCGCCCTCGACATAGCTGCAGGCCATGCCGAACTCGGTCTCGGCCTGCTTAGCCCATTTGAAGGCAATCTTGCGGGCCTGTGCCAAGCCTAAGGTGTGCTCGCGAAAAATATGTAATTCAGCCATGGTGTCTCAAAGTGAGTGGAACGGGTTGCCCGATGTGGCGAGCGGCCGGGCGCCTGCGGAGTTGCCTGGCGTGCTGCTTGGCGTGTTGCCGCGCAATGCCTGAAGCTGCTGCATGCGCGCGGGCTCGGGTTGTTGGGCGAGTTGTTTAACGGCTTCAAAAAAATGTGGCCAGTCGCGCCCGGCGCGTTCAAACAAGGCTTCAAACGCGGGCACCAGATCGTCATAGGCTGCTTGCGCGCCAAAAGTCGCGTTGTTGGCCTGGGCCACCCAGGCGTCATAACCGTTGTAGCCGCCCCAGCTTTGCTTGAGCGCGGCATAGTTTGTTTTGAAGTCTTGCATGACTTTGTTTTTCATAGCTGTTTGCGCTTGATTATCAAGGGCTAGAGGACTATTTTGCTCATAAATATCTGTCAGGCTCTGGCGCGTGTTGCGGGTCAGCGCGCGGAACTGCTGGCGGCGCTGATCGTAGGCGGCAAAGATTTTGCGCGCCTCTGGCGAGGCTTGGGTGGCCAGCCAGCGCGCGCCGCCCAGGCGCTCCACAGCGGTGGCAAAAGACTCGTTGAATGGGGTGTCGCCCGCCACATACAGCACCTGGTGCGCCAGCTCGTGAAACATCAGCCGCGCCAGCTCACCGTCGGGCAAAGTGACAAAAGTGTTCAATAGCGGGTCGCCCCCCAACCAGTTCATCCAGCCCAGCGTGGAGTACGCCGGTACGCCGTACACACTGGCTTCCAGCCCTTGCGTGCGCAGCTCGGCAGCTAGCGCCTGGGCGTCTGCCTCGGCAAAATAGCCCCGATAACCGACGCAGCCCACCACCGGGAAACACCACTTTTTGAGCTCCAGCGACAACACCGGCGCTGCCACCACATTCCACACCACATAGCGACGCTGCAGATCGGCAAACCGCTGGTAGCTGGCGTTGTCGGGCAGGTGCAGCTCGGTCACCGAGAAACGCCGCAGCTCTTGAGCCAGCCTCAGGCGCGCGCGCAAGGGCTCGGCGGTGTGGGCGTCTGTCAGCCAGTCGTCCACCGGACGCGCCGCCACCATCAGTTTGAGGTGCCCGCGCACCGACTGGGTGTAATAACCAGTGTCGGCACAGCCGGCCAGCAACAGTCCTACCCAAAGACAAAGCAGCCGGGCGCCCCAACCCATCAAGCCATCCCGAAGCGAGGCCACGCTGCCACAAAAAGGACTACCATGGTCATCAGTCAAATCAATTAACACACTAGGAGGCACCATGCTCTATAAGTTCAAATCCAAAGCCGCCGGGGATGTGATTATGTTGCAACCCAACGGCCAGCATGTGCTGGAAATCATTGGCAAACACAGCGCCGCAGAGCCCAGTCTTCAAGGCATCTTGCTGCCTGAGCAGATGCCACAGGCCCTGGCCGCTCTGAGCTCAGCCATTGCCCATGAGGAAGTGGCACGCGCGGCCGCTTTGGAGCAGGCCAAGGCCGACAACGCACCAGCGCCTCGCTTTGAAGTGGTCAGCCTGCACCAGCGCGCGGTGCCATTCATGGACATGATTCGCGAATGCCTGAAGGCCAAAGAGGCCATCACCTGGGGCGTATAGTCGCCAGCGGCTACTTGTAGCTGCGGGCGTCTTCAATCACCTTGCCGTCATTGGGCAAGGCACCTGGTGCCAGCACCTCGACCTGGCCGCGCAGCTTGGTCACATCGCGAATCGCCTCCAGCAGCTTGGCGCTCAGACCATCCGGGCCGCTACCGGCGGTTTCTACCTTAAGGGTCATGACGTCGTTGGCCATCTCGCCGGAAACCACCAGCCGCGCGCGCATCACCTCGGGAAAGCGTTTGGCGATCTGGTCCACCTGACCGGGGTGCACAAACATGCCGCGGATTTTGGTGGTCTGGTCGGCGCGGCCCATCCAGCCCTTGATGCGGGTGTTGGTGCGCCCGGTCGGGCAAGCGCCCGGCAGCACGGCTGACAAATCGCCGGTGCCAAAGCGGATCAGCGGGTAGGTCGGGTTCAGGGTGGTCACCACCACCTCTCCGACCTCGCCCTCAGCCACCGGGTCGCCCGTGCCGGGGCGAACAATTTCCAACAGCACACCTTCGTCCACCACCAGGCCCTCGCGTGCTGCCGTCTCAAAAGCAATCGAGCCCACATCGGCGGTGGCATAGCACTGGTAACCCGCTACGCCATGCGCGCTGAACCAGTCACGTAAGCTGGGTGGGTAGGCTTCGCCGCCAAACATGGCCTTGGTCACGCTGGGCAAAGCCACGCCCATGTCAAGCGCTTTTTCCAGGATGATTTTCAGAAAACTCGGGGTGCCAATGTAGCCTGCGGGCTGTAACTCGGCCATGGCTTGCACTTGCTGCTCGGTCTGGCCGGTGCCGCCAGCGAACACGGTGCAGCCCAGCGCATGCGCGCCGGTTTCCATCATCGACCCAGCCGGCACAAAGTGGTAGCTGAAGCTGTTGTGAATCAGGTCGCCTGGCCGAAAACCTGCCGCAAAGATGGCCCGCGCCATGCGCCAGTAGTCGCGTGCCGTGCCTTCTGGCTCATAGATCGGGCCGGGGCTGGCAAACACGCGGGGCATATGGCTGCCAAAGGCCGCTGCGCTGAAACCGCCAAAGACACTGCCACCGCGCTGGCGGCTGGCCAGTTGGAGCTCAAGCAACGCATGTTTGCGCGTCACCGGCAGTTGGGCCAGTGCTGTACGGCTGGTTACCGCGGCCGGATTCACGTCTTTGAGAATATCTGCCAAGGCGGGCGAGGCCAGCTTGGCGTGCGCCAGTTGCAGCGGCAGGGCCTTGAACAAATGACCTTCGCGCGCCTCAGGGGTGCGAGTTTCCAGTTCGTCGTAAAAAGCTGTCATTATTGACCTTTTAGGGCTCTAGCCCTTATATCTATTGGTTAGGTAGCTTCTTTTAATATAGCGATCAAGATACTGCGATTAGGCCAACCAGCGCTTGCGGCGCTTGTAGCTTTTAACGTCCTTGAAGCTCTTGCGCTCGCCGCCACCCATGCCGAGGTAAAACTCTTTCACGTCTTCGTTGCTGGCCAGATCGGCGGCGGCACCGTCCATCACCACCCGGCCACTTTCCATGATGTAGCCGTAGTCGGCATAACGCAGGGCCATGTTGGTGTTTTGTTCGGCCAGCAAGAAGGTGACCTTTTCACGCGTATTCAAGTCTTTGACGATGTTGAACACCTCTTCGACGATCTGCGGGGCCAGGCCCATGGAGGGCTCATCAAGCAGCACCATGCTGGGGTTGGTCATGAGCGCACGGCCAATGGCGCACATCTGCTGCTCGCCGCCCGAGGTGTAGGCCGCCTGGCTGGTGCGCCGGGTTTTCAGGCGCGGGAAATAGGTGTAGACCTTGTCCAGATTGGCGGCGATTTCGCCCTTGTCTTTGCGGGTGTAGCTGCCTGTGAGCAGGTTTTCCTCGATGGTCAGGTGGGCGAAGCAGTGGCGGCCCTCCATGACCTGAACCACGCCACGGTTCACCAGATCGGCAGGCGACAAATTCTCAATGCGTTCACCACGCAGCTCAATGCTGCCCTTGGTGACCTCGCCGCGCTCGCCCTGCAGCAGGTTCGAGATGGCGCGCAGGGTGGTGGTTTTGCCCGCACCGTTGCCGCCCAGAATGGCCACGATCTTGCCTTGGGGTACGTTCAATGACACGCCTTTCAAGACCAGAATCACGTGGTTGTAGATGACTTCAATGCCGTTGACGTTGAGAACGATGTTTGTAGGTTCCATAAATCCGCCTTGTTAACCAAATGAAAGAACCGGAAAACGACTCTTTCATCTGGTGGCTCCGAAGAACCACTAGCGTTGCGGCGAGCGCAGCGAGCCACCCCGCCAGAAACACCGACAGAGTCGGCTTCGCCGGGCTACTGGTGCTTCCCCCCTGCAAGGGGGCAAGCCGGGGGTGTGCCAATATTTAGCTCTGGCAATCTGCCGAGGTGCGCGGGGTGAGCTTTTTCTCGGCCGCGTACTTGGCAGCGGTGGCCTTGACAAGCGGCTTGATGATCTGCTCGTCAGCCTGCAGCCAGTCCGAGGTGAACTTCCAGGCGGCGCCATCCCAGGTGTGGATACGTGCCCAGGCCGAGCCCATGTGGTCAAAACACGAGGTGCTGACCGGGCGCATGACACCGGCAAAACCCAGCGCGTCAAGCTTGGCCTGCGTCAGGTCCAGGTTTTCCAGGCCCCAGCGAATCTGCTCACCGGTCATGACCTTGCCCTTGCCAAAACGCTCCTGCGCAGAACGCACACCTTCAATGCCCAGCATGGCGCTCATGGCCCCGCGCATGTACAGCACCTGGCCCACTTCTTCCTTGGGACCAGTTCCCTGGCCCTTGCCGTGCACCATGGCCAGCACGTCTTTCACCAGCTTTGACTGCGGCTCGGCGCCGTGCTGCATGGTCACCGCGTTGTAGCCCTTGGCGCCTTCAGCCACGTCTTTCACGTCCGGCTCGGCACCCGCCCACCACACACCGTACATCTTTTCACGCGGGTAGCCGGTGGCTTGGGCTTCCTTGATGGCGGTGGAGTTCATCACGCCCCAGCCCCACAGCACAACATAAGCTGGGCGGGCCTGGCGCACCTGCAGCCAGGTGGCTTTTTGCTCCACACCCGGGGCCGTGACCGGCAACAGTTGCAGCTCGAAGCCGTGCATCTTGGCGCGCTCTTGCAGCAGCGGGATGGGTTCTTTGCCAAACGGGCTGTCGTGGTAAACCAGCGCAATCTTCTTGCCTTTGAGCTTGTCGAAACCGCCCTCTTTCTTGGCGATGGCTTGCAAAATAGCGTCGGCTGCCACCCAGTATGTGCCAGCGATGGGGAAGTTCCACTTGAAGACAGAGCCGTCCGAGCTTTCGCTGCGGCCATAACCAATGGTTACCACCGGAATCTTGTCGATGGGTGCTTTTTCGGTCAGCGCAAATGTGGCGCCGGTGGACAGCGGCTGCACAAAGCTGGCACCCTTGCTTTTCAGGCGCTCGTAGCATTCCACACTGCGGGCGGTGTCATAGACGGTTTCGCACTCTTCAAAGGAGATTTTCACGCCGTTGATGCCACCACGCGCGTTCACCAGCTTGAGATAGTCCACATAGCCGTTGGCCCATGGCACACCGTTGGGGGCATATGGCCCGGTGCGGTAAGAGAGCACCGGCACAAACTGTTCTTTGGCCTGGGCAAAAGCACTGGTCGAAACGACCGATGCACCCAGTGCCAGGGCCGCCACTGCCACCATCACGCTACGAATTTTCATTGTTGTCTCCTGAAGAATTAAAAGGACAAAGCACCGGGGAAATCTAACTTGCTCAATGCGGGAAAGGCCACAACCGCAACTTTTGCTTCATGGTGGCCCACAGCTTGGCCAGGCCATGCGGCTCGACAATCAAAAACCAGACAATCAGGCCACCAAAAATCATCAGTTCGGCATGTGCCACACCGGCCGTGGAGATATTGATGCCCACCAGGCCCAGCACCAGCGGCAGGAACTGGTTCAAAAAGATCGGCAGGATAACGATGAACGCCGCACCAAAAAACCCACCCATGATCGAACCCAGGCCGCCAATGATCACCATGAACAGCAGCCGGAAAGACAGGTCTACCGAGAACGCTGCAGGCTCCCAGGAGCCCAGGTAAATAAACGCCCACAAGCCGCCCGCCACACCGATGATGAAGGAGCTGACCGCAAAGGCAGTGAGCTTGGCGTACATCGGGCGGATGCCGATTACGCTGGCGGCCACGTCCATGTCACGAATTGCCATCCACTCGCGGCCAATGGCACTGCGCACCAGGTTTTTGGCCAGCAACGCGAGCACCGCCAGCATGCCTACGCAAAACAGGTATTTGCTCACCGGGCTTTCAATCGGCAAGCCCAGCACCTGCAAGTTGGACACCGACACGGAACCCGAGGGCGTGTCTAGCGTGAACCACTTGATACGCAAAAACATCCAGTCGGCAAAAAACTGCGCCGCCAGCGTGGCCACCGCCAGGTACAGGCCTTTGACGCGCAAGCTCGGCAAGCCAAACAAGATACCGAAAAAGGTGGCGCACAGGCCGCCCAGAATCAGCGTGGGAATCAGCGGCATACCCGGAATACGCACAAAGAAGTTGTAGGCCCCATAGGCGCCTACCGCCATGAACGCGCCCGAGCCCAGCGAAATCTGACCGCAGTAGCCCACCAGAATATTCACGCCCAGGGCGGCCAGCGCCATGATGACAAACGGAATCAGGATCGCCTGAAACAGGTAGTCGCTGGCCAGCAGTGGCACAGCGATAAACGCCACAGCCAGAATCAGCCCCATGGCCACGCGGTCTTGGGCGATGGGCAAAATCTGCTGGTCTGCCCGGTAGCTGGTTTTAAATTGGCCGTTTTCGCGATAGAACATATATGTCTCGTTCTTAACTTTATAAGTAAAAAAGGCTTCTAGCCCTTATAGGCACTGGGTAAGTAGCTATGAAAATTACACCCGGTCAATGATCTTGTAGCTTCGCTGAAAGTCCATCCTTCACATTCTGTGAAGAACCCTTCAGGTTGATCGTGCGTTTCACACACGATCGATGATCTTTTCACCAAACAGGCCTTGCGGGCGGATCAGCAAAAAGCCCAGCGCCAGCACATAGGCAAACCAGATCTCGATGCCACCACCCACATACGGACCCAGAAAGACTTCAGACAGCTTCTCGCCGACACCGATGATCAGACCGCCAATGATGGCGCCCGGCACCGAGGTCAAACCACCCAGAATCACCACCGGCAGTGCGCGCATGGCCACCGTGGCCAGCGAAAATTGCACGCCCAGCTTGCTGCCCCAGATCATGCCCGCCACCAGCGCCACCACCCCGGCAACGCACCAGACAATGACCCAGATGCGGTTCAGCGGGATGCCAATGCTCTGCGCCGCCTGGTGGTCATCGGCCACCGCGCGCAGGGCCCTGCCCGTGCTGGTTTTCTGGAAAAACACACTTAGCGCAGCCACCAGCACAGCTGCAATCACCGCTGCGTACAGGTCTTCCTTGTTGATCAGAATGCCACCTGGAAACACCGACTCCAGCCAGAACACCGGGTCTTTGGGCATGCCAATGTCAATCTTGTAGATGCTGCCGCCAAACAGTGTCTGGCCCAGGCCTTCCAGAAAGTAGGCAATGCCCAACGTGGCCATCAGCAATGTGGTGCCTTCCTGGTTGACCAGATGCCGCAGCGCCAGGCGCTCAATGAGCCAGGCGACGATGAACATCACCCCGCCTGCCAGCACAAAAGCCATCAGGTTGGCCAGCAACAACTGGTCGCCGCCGAGCCACACGCCAATCCACTCCGAAAAGCGCGCCATAGCCAGCGCCGCAAACAGCACCATCGCGCCCTGGGCAAAGTTGAATACGCCAGACGCTTTGTAAATCAGCACAAAGCCCAGCGCCACCAGTGAATACAGCATGCCTGCCATCAGGCCGCCAAAAAGAGTTTCAAGAAAAAATGCCATGGCTAATGTCCTGTTCCAAGATAGGCGCTAATCACTTCTTCGTTGGCGCGCACTTCGTCTGGCGTGCCGTCGCCAATCTTTTTGCCGTAATCCAGCACGACCACGCGGTCAGAGATGTCCATCACCACGCCCATGTCGTGCTCAATCAGCACGATGGTGGTGCCAAATTCTTCATTCACGTCGAGCACAAAGCGGCTCATGTCCTGCTTTTCTTCCACGTTCATGCCAGCCATGGGTTCGTCCAGCAGCAGCAGTTGCGGCTCCATCGCCAGGGCGCGGCCCAGGTCCACGCGCTTTTGCAGGCCGTAAGGCAGCTGGCCCACCGGGGTTTTGCGAAACGCCTGGATTTCCAGAAAGTCGATGATGTGCTCGACAAACTCGCGGTGCATTTCTTCTTCGCGCTGGGCCGGACCAATGCGCAGCGCCTGCAGAAAGAGGTTGCTTTTGATCTTCAGGTTGCGCCCGGTCATGATGTTGTCGATCACGCTCATGCCCTTGAACAGCGCCAGGTTCTGGAAAGTACGCCCAATGCCCATGCTGGCCACCTGGTAGCTGTCCATGTGGCTGAAGGTTTTACCTCTGAAAGTAATAGCGCCCTCGGTAGGCCGGTATACCCCGTTGATGCAATTGAGCATCGAACTTTTGCCCGCGCCGTTGGGGCCGATGATGGCGCGCACCTCGTGCTCGCGTACATCGAAGCTGATGTCGGTCAGCGCCTTGACGCCGCCGAAGCGCAGGGAAATGTTCTTGACGTCCAGAATGACGTCACCGATGTGTTTGGTTGCCATGAGGGGGTAATTTCTTTCAGGCGGCGGCCTTGACCGGCGCGAAGGTCTTGCTGTCGTCAATGCGCAGCGTGGCGCTGACACTGCCAGTGCGGCCGTCTTCAAACTTGACCTGGGTTTCGATGAACTGCGTGGTTTTGCCGCCGTAGAGGGCGTCAATCAGCACGTCGTATTTCTCGGCGATAAAGCCACGGCGAACCTTGTTGGTGCGCGTCAGCTCGCCGTCATCGGCGTCGAGCTCTTTGTGCAGCACCAGGAAACGGCTGACCTGGCTGCCTGCCAGCATGGTGTCAACGCTCAGGTCGGCATTGACCTTTTCCACGCACTCCTTGATGAGTTGGTAGACCTCGGGCTTTTGCGCCAGGTCGGTGTAGCCCGCGTAAGGCAGGTTGCGCCGCTCGGCCCAGTTGCCCACCGCATTCATATCAATATTGATCATGACGCAGACCATGTCGCGCCCGTCGCCATAGGCCACAACTTCCTTGATGTGCGGAAAAAATTTAAGCTTGTTTTCCACATACTTGGGCGCGAACATGGCGCCGTCGTTGACACCGCCCTTGATCCGGCCGACGTCCTTGACGCGATCGATGATCTTCAGGTGACCATGCGCGTCCAGAAAGCCCGCATCGCTGGTGTGGTACCAGCCCTCGGCGGTGAGAACCTCGGCGGTGGCTGCAGGGTCTTTGAAGTAACCCTTGAGCAGGCCCGGCGACTTGACCAGAATTTCGCCGTTGTCGGCCACCTTGATTTCGACGCCGGCGCACGGCACACCCACCGTGTCGGCGCGGGCTTCATGGTCGGGCTGCAGGCAGACAAACACAGCGGTCTCGGTGGAGCCGTAGAGCTGCTTCAAGTTCACACCAATGGATCGGTAAAAGCTGAACAAGTCCGGCCCAATGGCCTCGCCCGCCGTGTAGGCTACCCGCACCCGGCTGAAACCCAGGTTGTTGCGCAGCGGGCCATAAATCAGAAAGTCGCCCATGGCGTACAGCAGCCGGTCAGCCGTGCCCACTGATTTACCATCCATCAGCGTCGGGCCCACACGTTTGGCCAGGTCCATGAAGTAATGGAACATTTTGCGCTTGATCGTGCCCGCGTTTTCCATGCGGATCATTACGCTGGTGAGCAAGCCTTCAAACACGCGCGGTGGCGCAAAGTAGTAAGTGGGGCCAATCTCTTTCAGATCGATCGTCACGGTGGCGGCCGACTCAGGGCAGTTCACCACATAACCACAAGACAGCCACTGAGCGTAACTGAAGATGTTTTGCCCGATCCAGGCCGGTGGCAGGTAGGCCAGCACATCTTCCTTGTAGGTCAGCTTGTCAAAGTCAGCCCCGGCGCGGGCACGGTTGAGCAGCGAGTCATGGGTGTGCACCACGCCTTTGGGGTTGCCGGTGGTGCCGCTGGTGAAAAACATGGCGGCCACGTCATCGGGTCTGACCTTGGCAACTTCTTCCTTGAAAAAATCCGGATGAACTGCCGCAAAGGCTTTGCCGGCACCAATCAGTTCATCGAGTGCGGCCAGGCCAGGCTCGTCGTAACTGCGCAGGCCACGCGGGTCATCAAAAAAGATATGGCCCAGCTGCGGGCACTGCTCGCGGATTTCCAGCAGCTTGTCCACTTGTTCCTGGTCTTCAGCAAAAGCAAAGGCGACATCGGCGTTGTTCATGGGAAACACACACTCCATCGCCGCTGCATCCTGGTACAGCGCAATTGGCACCGCACCGAGGGACTGCACGGCCAGCATGGCGGCATACAGACGTGGGCGGTTGGCACCGATCACGACCATGTGATCATGCTGACGCAGCCCGGCCTGGTGCAGGCCGCAGGCCAGATGCTCCACCAGCGCGGCCATGTCAGCCCAGCTGATGGCTTGCCAGATGCCGTACTCTTTTTCGCGCATGGCCGTGTCTGTGGGCCGGGCGCTGGCATGGTTCAGCAGAAGTTGCGGGAAAGTCGTTTGCATTGCTTGCCTTGTCTCCATTGCGGTCTGCCCAACTCAGTCGAAGGGCCGTTTGACATGGCGCAATCGTAGGGTTTAGTTTGACGCTAAGTTGTCGTTTAGACGACAATTCAGCCTTTTCTCGGTAGGTGTTTTCCCTGTTCTACGGGTAATCCCTGACCGCCATCCCACTCTTCGAGCCCGCACATGACCCATGACGCCTCCCTCTACCAGCGCAGCCGTCCCTTGACGGCCACCGAGCTGAGTGTGATTCCGTGGCTCAAGCTGCTGCAGCCTGACGAGCGCGAGCGCGCCTTGGAAGACCTCAAAATCACCGACGCAAAAAGTGGTGACTTCATCTGCCGCACCGGCCGCCCGGTGACCTATTGGTTTGGCCTGGTCGATGGCCTCTTGAAAATGAGCGCCGACAACATCGACGGCCAGACCATGACCTTCACCGGCGTGCCCCCCGGTGGCTGGTTTGGCGAGGGCACCGCGCTGAAACGTGAGGTCTACCGCTACAACATCCAGGCCTTGCGCAAAAGCCTGGTGGCCGGCCTGCACGTGGACACCTTTCACTGGCTGCTGGACCACTCGATTGGCTTTAACCGCTTTGTCATGCGCCAACTCAATGAGCGCCTGGGCCAGTTTATTGCCGCGCGCGAAATCGACCGCATGACCAACCCCAACATCCGTGTGGCGCGCAGCCTGGCGGCACTGTTCAACCCGGTGCTTTACCCTGGCCTGGGCACCGTGCTGCGCATCACCCAGCAAGAGCTGGCGTATCTGGTGGGCCTGTCGCGCCAGCGCGTTAACGAAGCCCTGACCACGCTGGCCGCTGAAGGGGCCATTGCGGTGGAATATGGCGGCTTGCAGGTGCTGAATTTGCAGACACTGCGCACGGGGATGTTTTAAAGTCCACCACCCCATGACACTGACTCTGTGACCCGTTTCCAGGTTGGCGCGGTGGATATGGCTGAAGGAAAAACAGGCCGCCAAGTAGCCTGACGCAACGTTAACCACACGACCAATTTATATGTAAAATCATGCTCTAGCCCTTTATTTACAAGGGCCAAAAGCTATAGTTTTCATACCATGACCACACCCACGCCCCCCACGGCCTTTCGCCGTGCTGCGCCGCCACCCGCCAAAGCACCCATTCCCGCCGGGCAAAGCAACACTGCCGCGCATGGCGCGGGCGGCACATTGCGGCTGAACAAACGCATGGCTGAACTCGGGCTGGCGTCGCGCCGCGAAGCGGACGAATGGATTGGCAAGGGCTGGGTCAAGGTCAACGGCCGTATTGCCGAGATGGGCATGCAGGTCACGCCGGATGTGAAAATCGAGATCGACAGATTGGCCACAGGTGCGCAGGCCAAGCAGGTGACGGTGCTGATCAACAAGCCGCTGGGTTTGGTCAGCGGCCAGGCCGAAGACGGCCACCAGCCCGCCATCACCCTGGTGCAGCC
>Ga0105047_10002012_pt1 | contig 36448 bp, 32 predicted proteins | sample MAT04_FD_78384 | JGI IMG/M metagenome (GOLD analysis project Ga0105047, IMG submission 78384) | Freshwater microbial communities from Lake Fryxell liftoff mats and glacier meltwater in Antarctica - MAT-04 (megahit assembly) | ecosystem: Environmental > Aquatic > Freshwater > Ice > Liftoff... | reverse complement strand
GCGTTCTGTGCCGTCGAGGCTCTCCACCGCAGCGCGGCGCAGGCTGTCATCGTGGAACCGGACCACGCCGACCGAACGCCACTCGAGGAACTGGTCGGCGTGCAACCGGTCGAGCAGGGAGTTGACCGTTTCGGGTGTGCGGCCCAGCGCATGCGCGATGGTGGACGGAGTCGCGACTCGCCCGGCCAGTGCCGCGGCCTGCAGCACCTGGCGTTGCGCCGGGCTGATGCGTTGCACGCGCTGCAGCATCACTTCGCCCACGCCTACCGGGGCGGCCTCCACCAGCGCCGCCGGCGACCACGACCAGGTGCCGAGCCTGGGGTCGACCCGCACCTCGCGCTTCGCGATCAGCGAATGCAAGTCGGCGATGGCGAGACCCGGGTTGCCGCCAGATCGTGTCCAGAGCGCATTCGCCAGTGGCGCGGCCGCGCCATCCGAGAGACCCAGCCCGTCGCTGACGATCTGGTGCAGGGTTGATCGGTCGACGGGTGGCAGCGGCAGGGAACGCACCGCAGTTCCACCGGCGGCGATTACCTCCAGCACATCGAGCAACGCGGTGGTGTCCGCATCGGTGCGGCGGGCAACCACCACGAGCACGGGTTGCGCGAGCCGGGCAAGCACAGAGAGGACATCGAGCGATGCTGCGTCGGCTCCCTCTACGTCGTCGAGCAACACCACGAACGGGCCCTCGCTGGCGAACGCGCCGGCAATCGCCTTCGCCGCCCGCTCGGCGCGCGCCGCCACGTCGAGCGCGGAACCGTCGGTAGCTTCCGGCTGCTGCCCCAGCAACTGCGCCAGCGCGGGGGCCAGGCGCACGGCCATCGCGGCATCGCCGCCGAGGCCAGCACGCAACGTCGCTGTCAGCCGCTCGCGCAGTTCGGCGGGGCGCGCCGACAACTCGTCGATCGCGCTGGCCACCAACTCGCGCAGCGCAGCGAGCGGCAGCCGTTCGCCACCCGGCAGGAACTGGGCGATGCCGTGGCTGATGGAACGCGCCCGCAGGAAGGCTGCGTACGACGTGAGCAGTGCGGTCCGGCCGGCTCCGGAGGGGCCTTCGAGCACCAGTACCGACGGCACGCCGGCGACACGGGTCGACTCGATGCGTTCAGCCAACTTGTCCAGCTGTGGTTCGACGCCAACTGCCTGCTGAGGGTCGCGCCAGCTGAGCGCATAGTCGGCGACCGCGAGCGGGAACGGGCTGCACATGTCGGTGATTCGCAGCTCGTCGCGGCAGCGGCCAAGGTCGTTCGCGAAGCCGATCACCGATCGGTACCGACAGGTCGGGTCGGCACTCGTCGCGGCGTCGAGCACGCTGCGCACCCCCTGGGGCACCCGCAGACCGGCACGCAGCAGCATCGTCTCCACCAGTCGCGCAAGATCGACCAGGTCGTTGGTCGGCGCGGCGACCGCATGGTCGAACCACGGCGCCGCGATCGTCGCCTCGTCGTGCGCGAGTGAGATCCGGTGCAATCCCACACCACCGTGCCCCACACCGTGGACATGCAGTTCGGCAAGCGCCGGAGCGAGATCGATGGCGACCTGAAGTACGTCGATCGTCGACAACGATCGCGCCGGCACATCGGCCAAGACGGGCGCAGAGATGGCGCCGACGACGAGCGCCGCACGTGTGGGAAGGTCCAACAGTTCGACGAAACCGGCCATTGCAGGATGCCCTGCCAGACGGGCCACATCGGCGCGCTCGGTCAACCGGTCGCGCATCGCCGGCGTCGGCAGCTCGCTGGTATGGGTGTAGATGATGACCGGGTCTCCGCTCGTCGAGACCCCGCGCCATGCCGTCACCTCCCCGTGAGTCGCCTGCAGCCAGAGATCGCGGTAGCCCGGTACCGAGATCGACATCACCCCGGACGCCCGAAGTCATAGCCAGATATCTGCGACGGTTGCGGCAAACCGGTGAGCGCGTAGGAAGCGAGCATGCCTGACATCACCGCGCCCTCGAACGAGCCGATGTTGATACCGGTGAAGATCCAGTCACTGGCCAACGCGACGTTGGTGAAGCCACTCTCCCACGCCTTCGGACGGAACCCCACGGAACCCGGCAGCGACGGCACATAGCGTTCATTGGGGTCGATGTTGGCACGCCAGTACTGGTGCTGGAACCGAGCCTCGCCGTGCGCACCTGAACCCAGTGGGCACCAGAGCGCGGCGAAGTCGAACGACTGCGGCGCGGCGGCCATGGTGCCGGCCGACGGCATCACCGAGGTGGCAGTGCGCAGCCATTGCACAACTGTCGCGCGAGCACGTTCGTTCTGGACGGTGGGTGTGTCGTGGTGCTCGAAGGGCGGCCACGCGCCCTCATGGTGCAGCGGCCCACAGAAGTAGTACACGGCCTGCGGCGCGTCGGCGCCCCACTGCTCGACGCCGAGCACATCCGTCATGTCCGCGAAGCCGAGTGGTGGCACGGCGGCACCGCCACACACCCGATCACTGCCGGTCAGCACCGGCAGCCCCAGCTCCTGCGAGGTGCGGTTGGTCCAGATCTGTGACGCCAACGTGGCGAGCCCGGGCAGGCCCTCTACCGATGAACGCCACGGCGCCGCATCTACCAGTTCCGGCGCGATGTGCGGCAGGCACGGCAGTGGGACCGCCAGCACGACCTCGTCGAAGTCGGCGCCCACGAGCAGCGTCTCGCGGGCGACCGGCTGCCACTGGCTCCACCACGACTCGAGGTCGATGTGCGCTACCCGAAGTTCGTCGCCTTGGTCGAGCTGGTCATAGATCGGCTTGTTAGGCCACGCCCAGGTGCCGTCCTCGGTACGCACCATCGGCTCGTAGGCGGCGCCGGCCTTGGTGGTGGCTTGCACGCCCAACTGGATGCTGGCGACGCCGAGGCCGTCGTCGCTCAGGCCGATGTGCTCGACCTTGCGGAAGAACCGAAACTGCACGCCGCGCTGGGCGGCGACGCGATAGAAGGGCGCGATCACCGAGTCGCCGGTGCCATGATGGAACCAGTATGTGGCCTGGCCGCACGCCAGGATCTGGCGCAGGGTGAACCAAAGGAACCCGGCAGCACTGAACTGCGGCTCGCGGGTGGTGTCGCCGGCGGGGAACTGAAAGCACATCTCGGCGGGCATCTGCACCGGGCTGCTGTTGACCGCGGTCTCGCTCATCCCGTGGCGACGGCACCAATCCATGAAGTTTTCGCCGTCGACGCTGTCGATTCCCTTGGTGAAGATCTCGTCCGCGATGACGCCGCGCGCCACTGTGGCGTACAGCTCGAGCTGGCAGTAGACGGAACGGAGAAGAGCCAGGTGCTCATCGGGGCTCTCGCGCAGCATTGCACTGACCACGTGTGCCGACGCCCACAGCTCGTGGACCGCGGTGTGGTGTACCTCCGGGTCTGGCATCGACGGGTGCGCGTGGTGCAACTTGTGCAGCTCGCGAATGATCGCGAGGCGTTCGCGGAGAGCCACCTGGTGGAGATGCCCGTCGCCGGAGTAGCCGAGCGCTTCCTCCAGCAATTCGACGGCAAGGCGCAGCATCTCGCAGATCAGCACGAGCGGGCCGGGGTAGTCCGCCGCACCCCACGGCTCGAGCTCGTTGTGCGGCAGGTGCTGCGGGGTGAGGTGCCACTTGTCGCCGAAGTAGTCGGCCATCTGGATGTAGTTGCTGGGGACAAGGTCGTTGTACACGGTGGTGGCGGGCTCGGCGGTGCTGCGCTGCAGTTCTCCCAGGCACGTGTAAAGGGTGCGCAACGAGTTGACGTACATGTTGCCGAACAGGTGAATGCCGTGCTCCTCGATGCGCGCCGGCCCGCGCAGTTGCCACTCGCCATCAGCAAACGTCGGTGTACCGCTGCGGCCGGTGGCACCCTTGCCGCCCGCACGCCACCCCATCTGCAGCACGGTGACCTCGTACTCGTCCTGCCAGTTCGGGTGCAGGGTGGGGTCGGTAAGCGAGAGCGCAGTGGAAAGCCCGGCCGGCCCACCACCGATGATGACGATGCGGCGAAGAGTGGTCACCGGTCAATCATGGCGTGTGCCACGATCACCAGTTGACCATGCGTGGGCGCCCGGCCTCAGAGGGTGAGCGCAGCCTGGATGCCGAGTAGCCCGGCCACGAAGGCTTCACGCTCTCCGGCATCGAGCACAGCGAACGCCGGCGCAACCAGTTGGTCCGTCAGCGCTTCGGCCGCGGCCATCCGAGAGTGCACGGCCTCGTCGATCACCGGCGCCTCGGCCGCGGACCAGCCGAACATCGCGATGTCGTCTGGGCGCTTGGCGAAGTGGGCGACCTTGGTGGTGAGGCCGGTGGCGCGCACCGCGACCAGGTGTGCGTTGCCGCGGTACTCGCGCAGGATGGTGACCAACTGCATCGCTCGCGCCGGAAGGTCCGCAGCCAGCGGCTCGGCGGCCGTGGCGGCGAACAGGCTGAACGCATCGAGGTCGCACGCGCCCAGCACCTTCTCGGCGGCGGTGACGAACTGGTCGAGCCCATCGACCGCGGAGAGCTTCAAGCGACCATGATCGCCGCTCGCTGCCATGAACGCCGCTCCTGCCACACGCGGCGCCACGATGGCTTTGCCCGCGTTCCACAGCCCGGCCACCAGCTGCGGATTGAAATACCCGAAGGCCGCCGACACAACGGCCGGCTCGACATCGCCGAGCACCCCGCCGCGGCCCATGGCGTAGAACTGGTACGGGTCGAGGCCCAGCGCGGCGCCGCGCGTCGCAGTGGCGGGCGTGAAGTAGAAGGCCGACCCGGCGTCCTTGATGATGGGGCAGGCTGTGGCGACGAGTTCCTGATCGTTCATGACGGGCACCGTACCGATCACATCTGCCGCGCAACGACGCGGGCGCCTGCTTCAATGGCTGCTCGTGAGCCAGCCTTCGTCGCTTCCCGCCCGTGCCCGAGTCGTCGTCATCGGTGGCGGCATCGTCGGCACGTCGATCGCCTATCACCTGGGGCACCTCGGCTGGACCGACACGGTCCTGTTGGAACGTGACCAACTCACCTCGGGCACCACCTGGCATGCGGCGGGTCTGATGGTCACGTTCGGGTCCACCAGCGAGACGTCCACCGAGCTGCGCAAGTACACCCGCGATCTGTACACGAACCTGGAGGCCGAGACCGGCCTGGCCACCGGCTTCAAGCCGGTCGGCTTCATCGAACTGGCAGCCGACGAGGGCCGGCTGGAGGAGTACCGGCGGGTCAGCACGTTCAACCGCCACTGCGGGGTCGACGTACAAGAACTGTCGCCGCGCGAGGTCGCCGACATGTTCCCGCTGGCACGCACCGACGACCTGCTCGCTGGCTTCTACGTCGCCGGTGACGGGCGCGTCAACCCAGTCGATGCAACGATGTCGCTGGGCAAGGGTGCCCGCCAGACAGGCGTCACCATCGCGCAAGGCGTGTCGGTGCTCGACGTGCTGGCGCGCAACGGCGCAGTCTGCGGCGTGGTCACCGACCACGGCACCATCGAATGCGAGTACGTGGTCAATGCGGCCGGCATGTGGGCACGCCAGCTGGGAGCACGCTCGGGTGTGTCCATACCGCTGCAGGCGGCAGAGCACTACTACCTGATCACCGAACAGATGGATGGCCTCGACCCGTCGTGGCCGGTCATCGAGGACCCAGCGAACTACGGCTACTACCGCGAAGAGGTCGGCGGGCTGATGATCGGTCTGTTCGAGACGGAGTGCGCGCCGTGGAACGTGGGTGCCATCCCGCACGACTCGTCGTTCACATCCATCAACCCCGACTGGGACCGCATGGGCCAATACGTCGAGGCCGCGATGTCGCGGGTGCCCGTCTCGCTGGACACCGGCATTCGCACGTTCTTCTGCGGGCCGGAGAGCTTCACCCCGGATCTACGCCCGATCATCGGCCCGGCACCCGAGGTCCGCAACTACTTCGTGGCTGCCGGGCTCAACTCCATCGGCATCCTCACCGGCGGCGGCCTCGGCCGGCTGGTGGCGCACTGGATCGTCGACGGCGACCCCGGCGCCGACGTCACCGGCATGCACCCGGCGCGCTTGCAGCCGTACCAGTCGAACCCCGAGTACCGCCGCACGCGCACGGTCGAGTCCTTGGGCATGGTGTACCAGTGCCACTACCCCAACAAGTCGTTGCACACCGCCCGTGGGGCGAAGCTGTCGCCGCTGCACGCACGGCTGCTCGGACAGGGCGCCTTCCTGCGCGACGTCAGCGGCTGGGAGAGCGCCGACTGGTTTGCAGGGCCGGGCCAGACGGCCGATGGTGGCCCGCTCACCTGGGGCCGCCCGGCGTGGTGGGCCAATTGGGAGGCCGAGCACAGGGCGTGTCGCGAGGCCGTGGTGCTGATGGACATGAGCTTCATGTCCAAGTTCCGCGTGCAGGGCCGCGAGGCCGGCGCAGTGCTCGACCGGTTGTCGGGCAACGCCGTCGACGGCGCGTGCGGCGAGATCACCTACACACAGTGGCTCAACGAGCGCGGCACCCTCGAGGCCGACCTCACCGTCACCAAGCTGGCCGACGATTCGTTCTTCGTCGTCGCCACCGACACTGCGCATCGCCATGTGGAATCGCAGCTGGTCCGGGCTGCTGGCGCCTCGCATGTGTTCACCACGGATGTCACCGGCGCCTACGCCCAGCTCAACGTGCAGGGTCCGCGTTCACGCGAGCTCTTGCAGACGCTCACCACCGCGGACCTGTCCGACGCGGCGTTCCCCTTCCGCGCCGCCCGCGAGATCGACCTCGGCTTCGCCCGTGTGCTGTGCGTGCGCATCACGTACCTGGGCGAGCTCGGCTACGAGCTCTACGTGCCCACCGAGCAGGCGGTGCACGTGTACGACCGCATCGTTGCCGCTGGGCCGGCGTTCGGCCTGCGCCATGCCGGGCTCAAGGCGCTGGCCAGCCTGCGGCTGGAGAAGGGCTACCGAGACTACGGCCACGACATCGACAACACCGACGGCCCGCTGGAAGCCGGCTTCGGGTTCGCGCTCGCGTTCGACAAGCCCGGCGGGTTCGTGGGGAGACATGTGGTGCTGGCCCGCCGCGATGCCGGACTGGAACGGCGTCTCGTGTCGGTGCTGGTGACCGACCCCGAGCCGCTGATGCATCACGCCGAAGTGCTGCGCCGCAACAGCGTGGCCGTGGGGTACCTGCGGTCGGCGTCCTACGGGCACACGCTCGGAGGCGCCGTCGGTCTGGCAATGGTGGAGGGCCACGGCGAGGCCATCACCCCGGCGTGGCTGGCAGCCGGCTCGTGGACGGTGGAGATCAACGGCGCGCTGTACCCGGCAACGGTATCGCTGCGCCCGCTCTACGACCCATCCAACGCCCGCATCAGGATGTAGCCGTCGAGGCCGCCGATACCGTGGCGGCCGTGCAGTCCCCAGCCCCCACCGCAGCAGCGCAGCGCGTTCGGGCGCCGTTCGCGGTCAGGTTCGCCGTGTACCTGGGGGCCATCTGCGCCGTCGGCATCGGTGTATCACTGATGGTCGAAGGCGATCTGGGCGTGGCGCCGAACGACGTGCTCAACACCGGCCTCGGCGACACCATCGGCATCGGCGTGGGTACAGCGGCGTGGCTCACCGCCATCGCGGCCATGGCGCTGGCCTGGGCCATGGGTCGCCGGCCACGCATCGCGACAGTGCTCGGCAGCGTCATCGTCGGGCTGTCCATCAACGTCACGCTCGCGGCCCTGCCCACACCAGACCATCTCGCGTGGCGCATCGGCTTCGTCGCGTTCGGGCTGGTCGTCATCTGGGCTGGCATCACCGGTGTGGTCACGGCCGAGGTGGGTGCCGGGCCGCTGGAACTGGTGATGCTCGCCATTATGGATCGCGACGTCAGCATCCGCCTGGCCCGCTGGGGCCTCGAGCTGGCACTGCTGCTGCTCGGCCTCGCTCTCGGCGGTGCCGCCGGGTTCGGCACGGCGGTGTTCGCGCTCGGCACCGGGCCGGTGCTGGCCATCACGCTCCCATGCGCTGCGCGCCGGCTGGGCACCAACCTCAGTCGGCCCGCTGAGACCGCCGCCGCCGCAGCCGGCCCGTAACCCCGACCCACCGCTTTACGTAAAGGATGTCGGGCCGTGACCTGGGGGTTCGTTCCCGGGGTCTTGACACAAAGCTCGGCTTGCTAGATCTTGCGGATGACCAGGCTGCCGATGCTGTAACCCGCGCCGAAGCTGCACAGCACACCGACATCGCCGCTGACCATGTCGTCGCGGCACAGGTGGAAGGCGATGACGGAACCGGCCGACGACGTGTTGGCGTATCGGTCGAGGATGACCGGGGCTTCGTTCTCGTCGGGCATGCGACCCAGCACGCCCTTGGCGATCAGCTGGTTCATCTTCAGGTTGGCCTGATGCAACCAGAATCGGCGAACATCGGCAGCTTCCAACGACAACGCCTGCAACTGCTCGTTGATGTGCGCCACCACCATCGGGCAGACTTCTTTGAACACCTGCTGGCCGCGCTGGCGAAAGACGAGCTCGGACGGGTCACGGTCGCCGTCCTCGCTGGGGTTGAGATAGCCGAAGTCGTTGCGGATGCTGTTGGAGAACTTGGTGATCAGGCGACCGCGCAGCACTTCCCACTGCTCGTCGGCCGTGGCGTCATCGCCACGTTCCAGCACGACCGCCGTGCAAGCATCGCCGAAGATGAAGTGGTGATCACGGGCGGCGAAGTTGTTGTGGCCGGAGGTGATCTCCGGGTGCACGACCACGACACAGTCGGCCGAGCCATTACGCAGTGCGTCGACACCGGCCTGCATCGAGAACGTTGCCGATGAGCAGGCAACGTTCATGTCGTAGGCCCAGCCACCGGCACCCAGCGCATGCTGGATCTCGATGGCGACTGCCGGATAGGCACGCTGCAGGTTCGAGCAGCCGACGATCACACAGTCGACCTCGTCGGGGCGGCGACCGGCCTGGGCAAGCGCCTCGAGGATTGCCGGCAGCGCCATCTCGGCCTGCAGGCCCAGCTCGTCCTCGCCGCGCAACGGCAGGTGCGGGCGCAGTCGGTCCGGGTCGAGCACACCCGTCTTCTCCATCACGAAACGACTCTTGATGCCGGATGCCCGCTCGATGAATTCGGCGTTCGGAACCGGCCGCTCGCTCAGCTCGCCTGCTGCGATCTCGCCAGCATGGTCGGCGTTCCAGCGCTCGACGGCAACCGTCAACGACGCCACTAGCTCATCGTTGGAGATGGAGAACGGCGGTGTGAACAGGCCGGTTCCAGTGATGACGACGCGATCGGGCATGGCTGCCGACCCTACTGCGCGCCAGGCAGCACCCTGATGCCGGTGCGAGCAAAGTCGTCGCCCGTGCACAGCGACGGGACCTCGACGTGCATTGCGCGCGCGGGTCAGCTGTGCGTTGCCGGCCGGTTCTAGGCTGCAGTCCGCATGCAGCCCTCCGTGTTCGACGCCCCCAAGCCGTCCTTCTCCGATGCCGAAATCACCCGCCTCGCTGCCGACCTGTTCGGCATCTCGGGACCGATGAAGTCGTTGGACAGCGAACGCGACCAGAACGCTCAGATCGGCGGGTACGTGGTGAAGATCGCCAACGCCGCCGAGGCTGGTTCGGCACTCGAACTGCAGCACGCCGCGCTGGCACACCTGGCCACCGTCGCGCCATCGCTCCCACTTCCCCGGGTGGCCGCCCCAGGCATCGTCACCCACGCCGGCCACCTCGTGCGCGCGGTCAGCTTCCTGCCCGGGGTCCCGTACGCCACGGTGCCGCACACCCCGACGCTACGCCACCAGCTCGGCGCCTTCATGGGCCGCATTTCGCGCGGGTTGCAGGGCTTCGGTCATCCAGCGGCACACAAGGCCGGCTTCCTCTGGAACCTCGACGACGCACAGCAGGTCTTGCCCTGGGCCGCCGACATTGCCGCCGGCGAAGACCGCGCGGTAGTGCAGGCCGCCTTCCGCCGGCACCGACAGCGGGTCGTACCGCTGCTGCCGCACCTGCGCGGCGCGGTCGTGCACCACGATGCCAACGACTACAACGTGCTGGTCGCCGGCGGCGCCATCAGTGGCCTCATCGATTTCGGCGACATGCTCTTCGCCCGCCAGGTCAACGACCTCGCCGTCACGCTGGCCTACGCACTGCTCGACGTCACCGATGTCGTCGCCGCCGGCCGCGACATCATCAGCGGCTACGTCGCCCAGTTCCCCCTCACCGACGACGAACTGCGCATCGCCTACGACCTCGCCGCAACTCGGCTGGCGATGAGCGTCGCCATCTCGTCGCACCGCAGCCGCGAGTTCCCCGACAACGAATACCTCGTGCTCTCTCAGGCACCTGCGCTGCGCCTGCTGCGCCGACTGATGGGCATGCGTCCCGAGTTCCTCCACTTCGCGGCACGCGAGGCCGCCGGCCTGACGCCGGTGCCGCAGCACGACCGCATCGTGCAGTGGCTGCGGTCGCCGGATTGTCGTCCCGTGGACGTGCTGCCGCTGGACCTCCGCCGAGCCGGCCGGGTCGTCATCAGCCTGGCCGATGGCGCACCGGTCACCCGGCTCGCCGGCCCCGTGGAATCCTGGGAGTGGATGCTGGCGCAGATGCACGCCACCGGTGCCCAGGTCGTGGTCGGCCGTTACGACGAGGACCGCTCGTGTTACGCCGGCGAACAGTTCCGCACCGACGCACCCGAGCCACGTTCGGTGCACACGGGCATCGACCTGTTCATCGAGCAGGACACGCCCGTGCACGCGATGCTGCCCGGCGTCGTGGAAACCGTGGTCGACAACGACATGGCGTACGACTACGGCCCAACGGTCGTCCTGCGCCACACCACCGGCGACGGCACCCCGTTCTGGGTGCTCTACGGCCACCTTTCGCGGGCCACGCTCACCACCGTGCAGCCCGGGCAGGTGGTCGCAGCCGGGCAGACCATCGGCTTCATCGGCGACCACACGGTCAATGGCGGGTGGGCACCGCACGTGCACCTGCAGATCATGACCGACCTGATGGCAGACCCCGAGACCGGCTTCGACGGCAACTTCGAAGGCGCCGGCGAACCCAGCCGGATGGCCATCTGGAAGTCCATCATCCCCGACGCCAACCTGCTCGTCGGGCTGGCACCAGAGACGTTCGCCGACCACTCGCTCGACGAGCCGGCCGTGCTGGAACCGCGCCGCGACGCCGACCTCGGCCCGTCGCTGAGCACCAGCTACCGACGCCACCTGTCCATCGTGCGCGGCGAAGGCACCTGGCTCTACGACCATACCGGCCGCGGTCACCTCGATTGCGTCAACAACGTGGCGCACGTGGGCCACAGCCACCCACACGTGGTGGCCGCCATCGCCCGCCAGGCCGCGCTACTCAACACCAACACCCGCTATCTGCACCGCACCATCCTCGACTACGCCGAGCGGCTGGCTGCCACGTTCCCCGACCCGTTGCGCGTCGTCTACTTCACCAACTCGGGCAGCGAGGCCAACGAACTCGCGCTGCGCATCGCACGCACCCTCACCAGCCGGCACGATGTCATCGCGCTCGACTGGGGCTACCACGGCAACACCAACGACCTGGTCGAGATCAGTGCGTACAAATTCAACCGCAAGGGCGGCGACGGGCGGCCAGCACACACCCACCTCGCCGACCTCCCCGATCCGTACCGCGGCGCGCACGGCACCGACGGCCCGGCCTACGCAGCGTCGGTCGTGGCCGCAGTCCGAGCGGCTTACGCCCGCAACGGTGGGGGCCCTGCCGCCTTTATCGCGGAAAGCATCAGCGGCTGCGGCGGGCAGGTCGTGTTCCCCGACGGCTACCTGGCGGCCGCGTACGAACACGCCCGCGCCGCAGGGGCGTTGTGCATCGCCGACGAGGTGCAGGTCGGGTTCGGTCGCGTCGGTACCTCGATGTGGGCGTTCCAGTCGCAACGCGACGCGCACGGCAACAGTGTCGTGCCCGACATCGTGACCCTCGGGAAGCCGATCGGCAATGGCCACCCCCTTGGGGCAGTGGTCACCACAGCGGCGATCGCGGCCCGGTTCGCCAACGGGATGGAGTGGTTCAACACGTTCGGCGGCAACCCCGTGAGCTGCGCGGCAGGAATGGCCGTGCTCGACGTGATCGAGCATGAGGGGCTGCTCGCGAACGCCCGCACCACCGGAGGCCATCTGCTCCGGCGATTCACCGAACTCGCGTTGCGGCACCACGCCATCGGTGACGTGCGTGGCGAAGGGCTCTACCTCGGCCTTGATCTCGTCACCGACCGCACCACCAAGACACCCGCTACCACCCTGGCCGCAGACGTGGCGAACCGCCTCCGTGAGCGGGGGGTACTGGTTTCCACCGACGGCCCTCACGACAACGTGATCAAGATCAAGCCTCCGCTCGTTTTCGGCATCGCCGAGGCCAACCTGCTGTGCGCGGAGCTGGATGCCGCACTGAGTTGACGGCGCCCGGCCAGTGTCACAGGGGAACGCGGCCCGCTGCCTCTATCGTTGAGTGATTCATGAAATGAGAGACACCGTGGAAGCACACAGTGAAGACGTCCAGAGCGACGACCAAGTGACCGGCGACACCGCCACCGAGACCGGCGACACCGCCACCGAAACGAACGACACCGCCACCGATTCCGGTGACGCCGTAGCCGTGACCGAAACCCAGCCCGAGCCCGAGAACGGCTTCGCCGCACTGGGCCTGCGCCCCGAACTACTGAAGGCACTCGACGAGCTGGGCTACGAAGAGCCCACCCCCATCCAGCGCGAGACCATTCCTTTCCTGATGGATGGCAAGGACCTGCTGGGCCAGGCCGCCACCGGCACCGGCAAGACCGCCGCCTTCGCGCTGCCGGCACTGCACCTGATCAACGGCCGTGCCGCCTCCAAGCCTGTCGCCATGGTCCTGGTCCCCACTCGCGAGCTGGCCATGCAGGTCAGCGAAGCGTTCTTCCGCTACGGCAAGGACCTCGGCGCCAAGGTCGTGCCGGTCTACGGCGGCCAGCCCATCTTCCGTCAGCTGCAGGCCCTCGACCGCGGCGTGCACATCGTCGTCGGTACCCCGGGCCGCATCATCGACCACATCGGTCGCGGTTCACTCAATCTCGACGGCATCAAGATGATCGTGCTCGACGAGGCCGACGAGATGCTCGACATGGGCTTCGCCGACGACATCGAGAGCATCCTCGAGTCCGTCCCCCACGCACATCAGACGGTGTTGTTCTCGGCCACGATGCCGCCGCGCATCAACTCGATCGCCAAGCGCTACCAGACCGACCCGGTGCGCATCAACGTCGTCCGCGGCGACACCAAGGCCAGCGCCGGCAAGGTGCGTCAGAGCGCCTACATCGTTCAGCGCAACCACAAGCCCGCCGCACTCGGCCGCATCCTCGACATCGAATCGCCCGGTGGTGCCCTCGTGTTCTGCCGCACTCGTACCGAGGTCGACCAGCTCACCGAGACCATGAATGCCCGCGGCTACCGCGCCGAAGCACTGCACGGCGGCATGGACCAGGCCCAGCGCGACCGTGTGATGAGCCGCCTGCGCGACGGCACCGCCGAACTGCTCGTTGCCACAGACGTTGCCGCGCGCGGCCTCGACGTGGACACGCTCACTCACGTGGTCAACTACGACGTGCCCTCCGCCCCGGAAAGCTACGTCCACCGCATCGGGCGCGTTGGGCGCGCTGGCCGCGAAGGCGTGGCCATCACGCTGGCCGAGCCGCGCGAACAACGCTTGCTGCAGAACATCGAACGCCTCACCAAGCAGGCAATCACCATCGTGAAGGTGCCGTCGGTCGCCGACCTGCGCGCCGCTCAGCTCGATCAGACGGTCAGCGCAATCCGCGAGTCGTTGGCCTCCGAGGATCTCGACGACTTCTACCCCGTGCTCAACGCCCTTTCCGGCGAGGCCAACCCGCAGCGCATCGCGCTGGCGGCTATCCGCCTGTTCCACGAGATGGCCGGCAACATCGTCGACGAGCTCGACATCCCCGACATCAGCCACCGCATGGAGCGCCGCCCCGATGGTGGCGGCGCCACCCGCCCCGGCGGCAAGCCAATTCGCGGCGCGGACCGCGGCAGCTCGGGCGAGAAGGGCGGAGCCACCGGCTTCATCCACATCTCGCTCGGTCGCGCCGCCGGCATCCGCCCCGGCGATCTCGTCGGCGCAATCGCCAACGAGACGGATCTGGTCGGCCGCGAGATCGGCCCGATCAAGATCACCGAAAAGTTCGCGATCGTCGGCGTCCCGGACCGCAGCGTGGACAAGGTGATCGCTGCGCTCAAGCAGACCACCATCAAGGGCAAGAAGCCCGCTGTTCGTCGCTACACCGACTGACCTTCGCCACAGTCAGCGGGCGAGTTCGGGCCGGCCGCTTGCGGTCAGCGTGAGCGCGCCCTCCACGAACATCGGCATGCCGGCCAGGTCTACCGTCTGCTCGTGCCAGGCTTCCTTGGTCTCGTAGACCGGGGCGCCGGCTGTCACCATGTCGGCGCCCAGCGCTGCTTGCAGATGCTCGCGGGCGAAGGTGCGGGCGGCGTCCAGCTCGTTGAACATTGCGGGAGCTTTACCGGTGACGTGCACCAAATACTGGCCCTGCTGGGGCACGGTGATCACGCAGTCGTGCGACAGCCGCACGCGCCCCACCACCGCACCGACCGCGTTGGCAACGTCGGCGTCGTGCGGCACCAGCGACTCGGCGCCCAGTAACGCCGAGACCAGCGGGTAGTACGCCGGCGCCGAGGCGCCCAAGCCGATCAGCGGCGCGTGCAGCCCGACGGACACGTCGAGCACCGAGTAGCGCCGGTCGAGCGCCGCCTGCACCACCGGGCTTCGGACCGAATCAGCGGGCAGCCCATCGTGGACGAAGGCTGCGGACAGCACGGCCTCTGCACTGCGCCGCACCAGCGTGTCCACCGTCGCCTGCGCGATGGCGCGACCATCGACCGCCAACGCCTTTCCCAGCCGGTCGCGCTTGCGCGAGAAAAGCTCAGCCGCCTTCTCCGCTGCCGCGATGTCGTACGTGCCCTGCAACCCGATCACATGTGCGGCATCGGTTGGCGTGAACGCAGCCAACTGCAGCACGCCGCGCTGCACCAGCCGTTCCATCACCCGCCGCAGCTGCATCGTGGACAACGCCTTGGCAGCAACGGCCACGCGGCCACCCATCGCGACCAGCACGGCCTGCTCCACGCCCTCGAGTGCAGCCAGCCGCTGGGAATAGTGCTCGGCGATCAGCAGCATGCCATCCAGGTCGCCAGGCATCGGGTTGGCAAGTTGCAGATCGAGCATGCCGTGCACCAGCGCCGGTTCTTCGACGGCCAGCTGGCAGACAGGCACCACCCTGCGCGGGCCCAGTTGCAGCACTGCACCGGCCGCCCGCTCGTCGTGGCGCACATGACTGTCGCCACCCAGCCCGTGGGTGTGCATCGCTACCGCGGACACCATCGTGCGGTGCCCACCAACGGTGGCGCCCTCGGCGCTGATGATGGGCACGCCGTCGCGCAGCACAGCAATGTCGGTGGTGGTGCCGCCGATGTCGGAGATGACCGCGTTCACGGCGCCGGTGAGATGCGCGGCACCCACCAGGCTTGCGGCAGGGCCGGACAGGATGGTCTCGATCGGCCGCTCGCGGACGAACGCCGCCGATACCAGCGAACCATCGCCGCGTACGACCATCAGCGGCGCGTGAATACCCCGGTGAAGCAGTGCCGTCTCGGTGGTGCGCACCAGGCCGTCGATGATCGAGATGAGGCGCGCGTTGAGCACTGCGGTGACCGCCCGCTTCGGCCCGTTGAGCCGAGCCGAGAGGTGGTGGCTGAGCGTGACGGGCAGCCCGGTGACCGTGCGGATCAGCGCCCCGGCAGCCAGCTCGTGCTCGGGGTTGCGCACGCTGAATTGCGAGGTGACGGCGAACGCCTGGACCTGGCCGGCGACCGCCGCCACCTGCTCGGCGAGCGCCTCCAGATCCAGGACCGCAACGGCGCTGCCGTGCGGGTCGTGCCCACCCGCCAGGATGATGGCCGGGTCGTTGCCCAGTGCATCACCGAGGCCCGCCCGTTCCAGCACATCGCCGTCGAAGCCAATGATGACCGCCCCGACCGGCCGGCCCTTGCCCTCCACCAGGGCGTTGGTGGCCAGGGTGGTGGACATGGAAACCAGCTCGATGCGATCGGCGGGCAGCGCGGCTGCGGCCAGTACAGCGTCGATGGCGCTGCAGATGCCGATGGCCAGGTCGTGGTGGGTGGTCGGCGACTTCGCCTTCGCGACGACGGACGCCGAGCGCTCATCGTAGATGACCGCGTCGGTGTACGTCCCGCCCGTATCGATGCCCAGCAGCATCGAGCCAACCTACCGACACTGGCTACCGGGAACGATACGAGCGGCGGTGACTCACGTCGTCAGGCGCCGAACCAGCCTTGGTAGATCCCTTCCAGCGTGGGCTCGGCCTGTCCGCTGAGGCCGCAGGTCAGCACCGTGCCGTCGAACACGGCGACCAGGTACTCGCCGCCTTCGACGAACTCGATGCCGTCGAGGGCAGGACTCCCCAGGCCCTCGGTACTGAGCAGGACCTGATCGGCGTCGCCGCCGGCGAACCACTCGCCGACATCGACGGTCACAGTGCCATCGGCAACGTCGGTGACGGTGCCCCTGAAGCCTACGAGGCCGGGCACGGGCACGTAGTCGGTGACCGGCAGGCACATGCTCAACATCGGATCGACAGGCTCACCCATCGAGAACTCGACTGTCGTCGGCGCCTTCGAACTGCTGCCCCCGAAGGAGCCAACGGCGAACGCGCCGCCACCGAGGATCGCGACAGCTGCGCCACCCGCGAGTACGAACTTGGGCCAGCGACGGGCAGGACTCGGGTGCTCCGCAAGTTCGGGGTTGTTGGTCGTGGGGGTGTTCATGATCTGCTCCATCAGGACAGCGGCACGCGGGCCGGTGGCGGGTTCGATGGATGTGCCCTCGGTCGGGTCGAGGCGGCGGAGTCGTTGTTGCAGTGCTTCGTCGTTCACGGTGTCTCCTTTGCGCATCCGACCGTGGTGTGTCCTGCAGGCGGCGAACTCTTTCGCCCCAGCGCCTCGGCGAGCCGCCGCTTCGCGCGGTGCAGGCGGATTGCGGCCGCGTTGGGGGTGATGGCCAGCACGGCGGCGATCTCGCGCGGCTGCAGCTGTTCCCAGGCCCACAGCCGTACCAACTCGCGGTCGTCGGCCGACAGCATCGCCAGCGCGGCGACCAGGTCGTCGTCCTGCGGCTCGTCGCCCGCCACCCCCACTGGGCGCTCCGTCGCCAACCGGTCGACCAGTGCGCCGCGCCGGTGCTCGCCGCGGCGCTGGTTGGCCAGGCATCGGCGGGCCACGCCGTAGCTCCACGGCACCACCAGCTCAGCGGGCACATCGTCGAGCCGCCGCCAGAGGACCAGCAGTGTGTCGGCCACGACGTCGTCGGCGCTGACCGCATCGGTCCGGCGTCGGGCGTAGGACTGCAACGGCTCGTAGACCTCTGCGAAGACGGCCTCGAACCGGGCGTCCCGGGCGGGGTCGGGAAGGGCGTCGGCCGCTCGAAGCTCTGGTCGCCATCGACTCATGAACGGTCCCTGTCCGGCACGGCCGCGATCCTTTCAGAGAATCCACACGGCCATACGGCCCCGGACTTGGTACAACTGAACAGGTGACGATCCAGGCTGAGGCACCCACCACGTTCCGTTGGGACCGCCTCACCTACTCTTCGGCGCTGGGTTACTGCCTGCTCGTCGCCGGGCTCAGCGTCGGCGTCTTGCTCGGCGAGCTGCGCGCCGAGTTCGGCATCAGCGGTGTGGTGGCCGCGCTGCACGGCAGCACGTTCGGCATCGGCTTGCTGCTGGCCGGCTTGTTCGGCGTCCGGGTGGTCGACCGCATCGGCCGCCGCAACGCGTTGCTGGTCGCCGCCATCGGGCTCGGTACCGGCATCGCACTGTTCTGCCTGGGCCCCAGTTGGCCGGTCACGTTGCTGGGCACAGCGTTCTCCGGCACCGGCGGGGCACTGCTGGTGATGGTCATGCCGGGCCTGATCAGCGACCACCACGGCGAGCACCGCGCTGCAGCGTTCGCCGCAGTCAACGGCGCCCCGGGCGTTGCGGGCGTCGCATTCAGCCTGGTGATCGGCGGCGCACTCAGCGCTGGCTGGTCGTGGCGGCCGCCGTACCTGATTCTCACCGCGATCTTCGGGCTCGCGCTCGCCGCAGTCGCGCTGCCAGTGGTGGTCCCCGACGGCGTGCGCAGCGGCTCGTTCTCATTGCGCCACTTCCGCGACCGCCAGGTGCTGGTGCCGTGGGGCCACATCGTCAATGCGGTCCTGGCCGAGTTCACGGTCGGCATCTGGGCGGTCACCTACCTGCGCGAAGTGGGCGGTGCCTCGGCCGGCCTCGCACCCATCCTGGCCGGTGTGTTCGGTGTGATGATGTTCGCCACCCGCCTGGCGCTACCCACGCTGCAACGGCTGTGGGGCGACGCCACCATCAGCTACAGCTTCCTCGTCATCGGGGCCGGCGCCCTGGTGATGTGCTTCGCCCCCGGCCTCGCATGGAAGACCTTCGGCTTGGTCGTCGTCGGGTTCGGCGGTGCGCCGCTCTACCCGCTCACGGTCGACCGCTTCTACGTGCGCGCCGGGCACATGCTCGACGCCGTCTCGCTCGGTGCCTTCTGCGCGCTGGCCTCGGGTGTTGCGGTCACGCTCGGCCCGTTGGCGCTGGGCGTGTTGGCCGATGCTGTCGGCCTGCGGTGGGCAATCCTGGTCGTTCCGGTGCTCGCCGGCGTCGGGGCGGTCACGCAGCGTTCACGCCGCTGATATTGACTGCATCAATATCCTGCTACCGTCGGCAACGAGGTCGTGCAGATGCTGTCGGGCAGATGCAGTGAGCAGGGAGTCAGTACATGAAACTCGGAGCATTCTTCTTCGGCGGGGTCGAGATGACCGACGCAGGTGCCGGCGCGCCCAACCCGATGGACCGTTACTACGACAACGCCGCCTGCTGGGACGCGACGCTGAAGTACGTCGATGCCGCAGTCGCCGCCGACAAACTGGGCTACGACAGCTTCTGGACCACCGAACACCACTTCCAGTACGAGGGCTACGAGGTCATCCCCAACGGCATCCTCATCTCGGCCTGGATCGCCGCCCGCACCGAGAAGATCCGCCTCGGCACGATGTTCAACGTCGTCCCGCAGTGGAACCCGCTGCGCCTAGCCGAAGACTTCGCCACCATGCACAACCTCAGCGGCGGGCGCGGCATCCTCGGCGTCGGCCGTGGCACCGTGCCTCGCGAGATCCTCCACCTCAACGACCAGCACATCTCCATCGGCTCGCACGACAACCCTGACCAGGCAGCCGACGACACCCGCAACCGCGAGTACTTCGAGGAAGCGATGGAGATCATCCGCACTTCGCTCACCAACGATTGCTTCTCGTTCAAGGGCAAGTACTTCCAGCTTCCCCAGCCCGGCATTCCCGACCGGGGCGAGACCGTCCAACACCTCTCGCTCGTTCCCCGCCCGATCTACCCGTTCGAGATCTGGCAGGCCGTCACCAGCCCGCCCACCGTCGAGTACGTGCCCACAGTGGACCACGGTGCGGTGTTCTGGAACCAGCACCCCACGTTCATCAAGCGCATGTGGGATCGCTACGGCGAACTGCACGCACGGCACCAGGGCAGCGAGCTCACCCGGGGCGGGAAGCGCATGCTGGTGGTCAGTGTCCGCATCGAAGACACACACGAGGAAGCGATGCGCACGGCCCGCAACGGTCACGACGAGTTCTGGAAGTTCCTGGGGCCGTACGGCTGGAGCCGCGGCTACATGGGCGAGGACGGCAAGCCCGTTCGGCCCGGCCTGATCCCCTCGCTCGAGGAGTCGATGCAGCAGCGCACCATCCTCGTCGGCAATGTCGAGGAAGTCGCCGCGCAGGTGCAGGAGTACAAGGACCTGCTCGGCATCGAGAACCTCACACTGTTCCCCCACCTCGTCGGCGACCCGTACAGCAAGGCGGTCGAGCAGATGGACCGCTTCGCCAACGAAGTGATGCCACTGGTGTCGTGAGCGACGACTCCGCCCACGTGCTGCAGCGGTGGGAGTCGTTGGGCCAGGCCATCAAAGAACGGCGGCACGGGCTGTCGCTCACACTGGTCGAAGCTGCCGAACTGGCGGGGCTCTCGCAGCCCTTCCTGTCCCAGGTGGAGAACGGTCGAGCGCGCCCTTCCATGGGTTCGCTCTACCGCATCGCGACTGCCCTGGGCACCACCCCGCAGGCACTGTTCGGTGGACCCGAGACGGTCACAGAGCCACATCTGTCGCGTGCCGCCGACCCGATGGTGCCGGCCATCGCCACCGACGGCGAGTCACTACGCCGCCTGCTGCTGCCCGGTGATGCGCCGTTCCACGTGATCGAGATGGTCGGGCTGGCCACCGAATTCCTCGAACCGTGGCAGCACCAGGGCTTCGAGGCGTTGTACGTACTGGCCGGCCCCATCGAGGTCGAGGTCGATGGGGTGTGCACCGTCATGACCACAGGCGACTTTCTGTCGTACCCGGCACGGCTGCCGCACCGCTACCGTTCCGTCCTCGGGCCGGCGGCGAGAGTGCTGCTGATGGAGACCCAGCACGACGCAGGCCAACAAGGCACCCATTCCGTCCGGCAGGCCTGACCGCAGGTCCGCACCACGGGTTACGAGTGGCGGCCGGTCCAGGGGAAGTTCGGGGCGCGCCGTTCGGTGAACGCAGCTACCCCTTCTGCCATCTCACCCGAGACAGTGACCTCGCGGGCCCACATGTCGGCAAGGTCGGCGGAGACAACACCGTGCTCGGTGATTGCGCCAACCATCTCCTTGGTGGCCGCCTGGGTGAGCAGCGAGCGCTGCGTGAGCGTGACGCACAGCGCGGCCAGCCTGGCCTCCAGTTCGTCGGCCGCGACCAGCTCGTCGACCAGGCCAATACGGTGCGCCTCGACGGCGTCGATCAGGTCCCCGGTGTACAGCAGACGCTTCGCCGCTGGACCCAGCAGACGCACCACGCGCTCCAGCGACGACGGTGGGTACACCAGGCCGAGCTTGGCCGGGGTGATCCCGAAGCGGGCGCCATGGACGGCGATGCGCAGGTCGCAGTCGATGGCCAGTGCACAGCCGCCGCCGATGCAGTCGCCCTGTACGACGGCGATCACCGGCTTGGGCAGCGCGGCCAGCGCATGCTCGGCAGCCATGTTCACGTCCATGAACGACGGCGCCCACACCGGTCGCTCGGCCAGTAGACCAGTGATGTCGGCACCGGCGCAGAAGTGGTCGCCCGCGCCGCGCAGCACCACGACGCGCACCGCCGCATCGGCAGCCAGCGACTGGCATGCTTCGCCCAGGCTCACCCACATCTCGTAGGTGACCGAGTTCCGCTTCGCCGGCCGCTGCAACGTGATGGTGGCCACCGCACCGGTGATGTTGACGGCGATCTCGTCAGGTGTCACCCGCGCACCTGCGTCTCGAACTCGTCGAGACGCCGCAGGAAGCGCGCCGGGTCGACCAGGTGCAAGTAGTGGCCCATGTCCGGCCACAGCTCCACCGTGGCGGTCGGCACCAGTCGCTGCAACCATTCGGCGTAACCGGGGCCGGGGTCCAGGCCGTGCACCGCCAGGTACGGCACCGGGATCGCGGATGCCAGAGCCTCGACGGTTGCATCCAGTTCCTCGGGCGTGGAGTCGAACACCGAGGCCCATGTAGCGAGCACGACCCGCTGGTCGGCGCGCTGGTGGAGATCCATGCGCGCCTGCTCAGCCACCGACAGCGGCCCGTTCATCGCACCGAACATCAACCCGATCGCGTCATGAAAGCTGGCGTCGTCACCCTTGAGCATCGGCTCGATCATGCCCAGCACTTCCTTGAACGACGAAAGGCGCAGCGGCTGGTCGATGTTGACGACCGCCCGGCAAGGGGCGATGGCAGCGAACGCGCTGGCCACCACGCCACCCAGCGAGTGGCCGACGATGATCGCATCGGACACTCCCAGCGCGGCGGCGGTCTCGACGACGTCGGTCGCGTAGCTGATGGGGTCGTACGCGTCGCCGTCGGCGCTCTCGCCATGGCCGCGCAGGTCAACCGCGAGGACACGGTGATCGGTAGCGAGCGCACCCAACAGGGGGAGCCACATCTGCCTGCTGTCGGTGATGCCGTGGATGAGGATCAGCGCAGGCGCCGATGACTCTCCGAGAAGTTCGTGTGCCAACTGCATGGCGGCAGGTTACGCGAGCCGAGCGAACGGACGTGAGCTGAACCCGGTTGCTGCCGTCAGCCGCCGGAGCGGGCGGGTCAACTACGCTGCGAGCACCACTTGACCAGGAGAACCCGTATGCGCCGCTTCACCATCATCGCCCTGGCCGCCGTCCTGGCAGCCTCCACGTTCACCGCCTGCGGCGACGACAGCTCCTCGGGCTCCGGCCCGGACGCGTACTGCGCCCGGATCCAGGCCTACAAGGACAAGTCGGACTCACTCGACGTCGTCTTCGCCGGCGACGAGCTCCCCGACCCTGCGAAGTTGAAGGACGCGTTCACGACGATGCAGACCATGATCCACGACCTGGAGAAGGGCGCCCCGTCGGAGATCGCCGCCGATGTCGCCAAGCAGGGCGCGGCCATCGACTCCGTTGTCGCCATCTTCGACAAGTACGACTGGGATCTCATGGCACTCGCAGCCTCGCCCGACATGGCCGAGATGCAGACGCAGATGACCGGCGAGGAGATGACCGCCGCATCTGACCGTCTCGAGGCGTATTCCACGAACACGTGCGGCATCGAATCCTCGAGCTGATGCCGGTGCGCCGAACGTCGCTGCTCGGTGTCGTCGCGGTCGCTGTCACCCTCGTCGGGTTCACAGCCTGCGGCGACGCCGCCTCCACCGACGACCCCTCCACCAACGACACCGGCAGCGCCGCTGCGGTCGCACCCACCGACACCGTCACCACCCCCGTCACCGGCAGCGAGCCGGCACCGGGAGGTCAAGGCCCCGGCTCGGGCACGCCGTTCTGCGACCTGCAGAACAAGTTGAACACGATGGCCACGCCCTTCGAGAACCCGAACGCGACCGCCGCGGACTACCAGGAGTTCTACATCGAGGTGGTAGCCGATGCACTCGACCAGAGCGCGATGCTCGCCCCTGTCGATCTGCAGGATGAAGTCGCCAAGGTCAACGAGGGCATCGCCGCGCTCGGCGATGCCATGGAGGCCAACGGATGGGACCCTGCGGCTGCCTACAACGATCCGAGAATGGCCCCGGTGTTCGCCGACTCGTCGTACGACGAGGCCAACCAGACCATCGACTCGTACTGCGGCAACTAGTCGGCTACGATGTTCGTAGTAAATACTACGAACATCGGAGCACTCGATGACCAGTCTCTCCGATGACGCACAGCGTCATCTGTGGATGCACTTCACCCGCCTCGGGGCGTTCGCCGGCCACGACGTGCCCGTGATCGCCCGCGGCGAAGGCTGCTACGTCTACGACCAGGCCGGTAAACGCTACCTGGACGGCCTGTCGGGGCTGTTCACCGTGCAGGCCGGCCACGGCCGCACGGAACTGGCCGAAGCCGCCCGCCACCAGGCCAAGACGCTCGCCTACTTCCCGGTCTGGTCGTTCGCCCATGAGCCGGCCATCACGCTCGCCAAGCGCCTCGCGTCCCACTCCCCCGGCGACCTCAACCGGGTGTTCTTCACGCCCACCGGCGGTGACGCCGTCGAGACCGCGATCAAGCTGGCCCGCCAGTACTGGAAGCTGAAAGGGCAGCACAGCAAGACGAAGGTCATCTCGCGATACCTCGCCTACCACGGCACCTCGATCGGTGCGCTCAGTCTCACCGGCGTGCCGTCGATCAAGACACCGTTCGAGCCGCTGATGCCCGGGGCCATCAAGGTGCAGACGCCGTACCGCTACCGCTGTCACGACTGCATGAACCTCGGTGCCTGCACGCTGCGCTGCGCCGACGACCTCGCCCTGCGCATCGAGATGGAAGGCGCCGACAGCATCGCTGCCGTGTTCATGGAACCCGTACAGAACACCGGCGGAGCGTTCACCCCTCCCGACGGTTACTGGGCGCGGGTGCGCGAGATCTGCGACGAGAACGACATCCTGCTCGTCAGCGACGAGGTGATTGCTGCGTTCGGCCGCTTCGGGCACATGTTCGGCAGCCAGCGCTACGGCTATCAGCCCGACATGATCACGTTCGCGAAGGGTGTCACATCCGGGTACTCGCCATTGGGTGGCGTGATGATCAGCGACCGCCTGGCCGAACCCTTTCTCAACGACACCACCACCTTTTTGCAGGGGCAAACGTTCGGCGCTCACCCGGTGTCGTGCGCAGTGGCGAACGCGAACCTCGACATCCTCGAACGCGAAGACCTGTGCGGCCACGTGCTCGCCAACGAGGGCCGCTTCAAGCAGCTCATCGAAGGGCTGCTCGACATCCCGCTCGTCGGCGACGTCCGCGGCGACGGCTACTTCCTCGCGATCGAACTTGTCCCCGACAAGGCAACGCGCGGCGTGTTCACGGTCGACGAGGCGGAATGGCTGTTGCGCGGCTATCTGTCACCGCGGCTGTACGAGGCCGGCCTGATCTGCCGTGCCGACGACCGCGGCGAGCCGGTCATCACGCTCTCGCCGCCGCTGATCGCCGGCGAGGAAGAGTTCGCGTTCATCGAGGCCACACTGCGCACCGCGCTCACCGATGCCAGCCGCGAGTTCACCGCGCGAGGCCGCTGATGCCACCCAACCCGTCAATTGACGACACCGATCGCGCAATCATCGAGCTCCTGCAGGCCGACGGCCGGTTGCCGTTCACCAAGGTGGCAGCCGAGGTCGGCCTCACCGAGGGGGCCATTCGCCAACGCGTCCAACGGCTCACCGACGCAGGCGTGATGCAGATCGTCGCCGTCGCCGACCCGCTCTCGCTGGGCATGCGTCGGGTGGCGATGATCGGCGCTCGCGTCAGCAGCGACGCCGAGGCCACCGCCGCCTCGCTGGCGACGATGGATGAGGTCGAGTACCTGGTGGCCACCACAGGGCGTTACGACCTGATGTTCGAGGTCGTGGCCGACGACGACACACATCTCATGCAGCTGCTGTCGCGTTTGCGCGGCCGAGCCGACATCCTTGAAGCTGAAGCATTCGTATGCCTGAAGTTGTTCAAGCAGACCTTCAGTTGGGGAGCCCGATGACCAGCCCGCACAACCTTTCCATCCTGCCGGAAGTGGCCGCGGCCATCGCCGACGGCCGCCCCGTGGTGGCCCTGGAGAGCACCATCATCAGTCACGGAATGCCATACCCGCAGAACGTGCAGATGGCCGCCGAGGTCGAGGGCATCGTGCGTAGCAACGGCGCAACACCGGCCACCATCGCCGTGCTCGACGGCATCTGCTGCGTCGGTCTGTCGCCCGCGCAGCTGGAACGGCTGGGCACCGAGCAGGGCGTGCACAAGGCCACCACCCGCGACCTCCCCTGGCTGCTCGCCACCCGCTCCACCGGCGCCACCACCGTCGCCGCCACCATGCGCATCTCTGCGCTCGCCGGCATCCGCGTGTTCGCCACCGGTGGCATCGGCGGCGTGCACCGCGGTGCGGCCACCACCTTCGACGTCTCCGCCGACCTCACCGAACTGGCCATCACGCCGGTCGCCGTCATCTCGGCGGGCATCAAGAGCATCCTCGACATCCGCCTCACGCTCGAACGGCTCGAGACGCTCGGCGTCCCAGTCGTGGTCAACGGCAGCGACGACTTCCCGTCGTTCTACAGCCGAACCAGCGGCCTGCCCGCACCCCATCGCCTCGACGGCGCCTCCCAGCTTGCCGGCATGTTGCACTCCACCTGGGACGTCCTCGGCCTCAGCTGCGGCATCAGCATCGCCAACCCGGTCCCTGCCGCCGACGAGATTCCCGCCGAGGAGATCAGCTCACACATCGACGAAGCCCTCGCCGACCTCGAGGCCCAAGGCATCACCGGCCAAGACGTCACCCCCTTCCTCCTCAAGCGGGTCACGCAGGGCACCGAAGGCCGCAGTCTTGTCGCCAACCTCGCGCTGGTACGCAACAACGCAGCCACAGCAGCGGCAATCGCAGTGGAGTACGCGAAGCTGCGTGGATGAGACGCATCGCCGCCTTCACCTCCTCCATCCTGCTATTCGCCGCCTGTTCGTCATCCGACGACAGCGGCAGCCCCTCGGCCACCGCTACCGACTCGACGGTGGCCGACACATCGGCGGCAACTACTGACACACCCAGTACCACGGCAGCGGCAACCACCACCACCGAAGCACCGGCGCAGTATCCCGCCACGATCGACGAGCTGCTCACCCTCGGTCGCCCGATCGTGCTGGCACACACCGCCGGTGAAGACGAGTTCCCCGCGAGCACGCTCTTCTCCTTCGCCGAGAGCGTGAAGGCCGGCGTCGACATGCTGGATCTCAACATCAACATCAGCAGCGACGGCGACCTCATCGTCCAGCACGACGACACCGTCGACCGCAACACCGATGGCACCGGCGCTGTGGCCGACCTGACAGTTGCGGAGATCGGGCAACTCGACGGTGCCTACTGGTTCACCAGCCAGTGCGCTGACTGCCGAGACCAGCCCGCGGCCGACTATCGCTACCGTGGCATTCGTTCCGGTGCCGTCGCACCGCCCGCCGGGTACACCGCCGACGACTTCGCACTGCCCACACTGCGCCAGCTGGTAGAACGCTTTCCCGACATTCCGCTGAACATCGAGATCAAGGGCGAGGGCGAGATCGCCAAGCGAACTGCCGACGAACTGGCGGTGCAACTGGCCGAACTCGAGCGCGGGCCGGCCACGGTGGTCGCTTCGTTCGAGGACGAGATCGTCAGCTACTTCCACGAGGTCGCCCCGGATGTCGAGGTGTCACCGGGGTTGGCCGTGCTGACGGCCTACGTCCTGGAAGGCACCGCACTCCCCGATGACATGCGCATCCTGCAGCTGCCCCCGCAGTTCTCCGGTCTGCAAGTCATCACCCCCGAACTCGTCGCCAGGGCCACCACCGACGGCTACCCCATCTGGGTGTGGCCCAACGACCGTGCGCTCGAGAACCTCGCCTCGTACCGCGACTTCCTCGAGCAGGGCGTGGTCGGCCTCAACATCAACTTCCCGGCCCAGGGGGTACAGGCGGTGCAGGAGTTCTCGTCGATGTCAAGCGCGCTGGCTGCCTCGTCGGCGGGCTGCGACACCGAGACACCACTGCTGCCCGGCGAGACCACACAGGCGCTCAGTGCCGCAGGCCTGGACGGCACATTCATCCAGCACCTGCCGCCGGCCTACGACGGTGCCACCGCACTACCGGTGGTCATCGGGCTGCACGGCTGGTCGCAGCCGGCCGGCCTGCTGCTGGCCCAGGCGGATCTCGCCGCGGCGGCCGACCACAACCGCTTCGTCGCCATCGCCCCCGACATCACCCGCCCGGTGCCGTTGTGGGACACCGCCCTCGACGGCGCCGACGTCAAATGGCTCACCTCGCTGCTCGACACGCTGGAGGCCTCCCTGTGCGTGGACACCAGCAGGGTGTTCGTCACCGGAATGTCCAACGGCGCGATGATGACCTCCACCGTCGCCTGTGTTTTGTCGGACCGCGTCGCCGCCGTCGCCGCCGTGGCCGGCGTGCGCAACCCGGAAGGCTGCGCTCCCTCCCGTCCCATCCCCGTTCTGGCCTTCCACGGCACCGCCGACAACTACCTCGCCTACGACGGCGGCTACGGCCCGAATGTTGCCAACCTGCCCTCTCCCGACGGCACGGGCACGCTCGGCGATGCGGTCATCGCCGGCGGTCAGGACGCGCTGCCAGTACCGGACCGCATGCGCGCCTGGGCGGACCGCAACGGCTGCGACGCCGAGCCCAGCGATGCTCCTGTGGCAGCCGACGTCATCGTCAGCGAATGGGCAACCTGCGACGCAGGGGCCACGCTGCTGTACACGGTGGAGGGTGGCGGGCACAGCTGGCCCGGCAGCGTGTTCGACACCGGCATCACCGACATCGTCGGCCCCACCACCGCCAGCATCTCGGCCACCGGCATCATGTGGCGCTTCTTCCGCGAGCACCCGCTCGCGGACTGAGCGCTGCCACCTCACACCTCAGGCAGCGACGGCCAGGCGCTCCAACGTCAGCTCCATGCCGGCGCGGTTGTGGGTCAGGCGGTTCGGCGCACCGACTGCGATACCGGTGATCTTCGCGATCACCGGCGAACGGTGGTCGTCCCAGAACTCGGTGACGACGGCGCCGTCGGCGGTGGCCTCGAAGCGGTATCCCCAGCGCGCAACTTTCAGCCCGGCGGCGGTCACGTCGAACGCGAACTCGCGGCCCGGCTCGGCGGTGACGACCTTGGCCAGCGTGCTCCAGCGCCGCCAGCCGTTGCTGTTCTTGCCCTTGAACCGCGCGCCCACGGCCGGGCCGGTGGCGCCCTTGATCCACCTGCCGCCGTTGTTCTCCGGCGACCACTCGCCCATCCGTGGCAGATCGCTGACCAGTGCATATAGCCGCTCAGGTGTGGCGGCGATGGTGCGGGAGACTTCGAGCTCGCTCATGGCTGCTATCTGAACAGATCGCGGCTCTGGTCGCGCAGCACTGGCGCAATCGAGGCAGTGTCATCTTCATCCCAGGCATAGCCGCGGATGACCGCCACCGGCACCCGCGAGAGGTTGCCCTTCACCAGTTCGGCGGCACCGGCCAGCTCGTCGGCCGTGCACAATGCCTGCACCATGAACTCGTGACCGTGCGGGTCGACCTGGCCGATGTAGCTCAGGATCGGCTGTATGCCCGCGATGCCGATGGCGATGTCGGTCTGCCCCTCGCGCCACGCACGCCCGAAGGTGTCGGAGATGATGACGGCCGCGTTGACGCCGGCCGCGAGGAACCCGGCGCGGATGCGGCGGGCGGATTCATCGCTATCGACCGGCAGCAACACTGCCCTGCCATGTGCCCCGGATGACGACTGGTCGACGCCGCTGTTGGCGCACACGAACCCGTGGTGCGTCTCGGTGATCAGGATCGGCCCCGACTGGCGCACGATGCGCTTCGACTCGCGCAGCACGATCTCGGTGATGGCCGGGTCCTTGCCCCATTGCGCCGACCAGGCGAGCGCGAACGGCGATGGTTCGATATCGGTCAGTTCGACAGTGCGACCCTCAGCCTTGGACACGATCTTGGAGGTGACCACCACCACGTCGCCATCGACGAGTGAGTCACCAGCTGCGGTCGCCGCGCGCAGGATGGAGCCGGCGAGATCGGCTCCGGGCTCGATCTCCGGCAGACCACCAACGCCGAAGACCTGCAACGAGGTCACGCGGGCAGCCCGGCGAGGAAGTCGAGAATGGCCGCGTTGACGGGCTCGGGGTTGGTCAGGTTGGCCGCGTGGGCGCCACCGACCTTGACCACACCGCCGCAACCGACCAGGCCGGCAGCCATCTCCTCAGCATGTTCCATCGTGATCGCCGTGTCTTCGGTACCGTGCACCACGAGCGCCGGACAGGTGATCTCGCCCAGCCGCAGCGAGACGTCGTCGCGGGTGAGCAGGCACCGCGCCGGCTCCGCCATCAGTTCCTTGGCGCGGGCCTGCCACTTGGCGGTCCACTTCGGGTTCTCGTCGGGATCGTCGATGATGATGGCCGCGACTGCGTTGACCAGGTCGTCGACCGGGCCGACCGCCAGCCACAGGTCCACCATGCCCTGGTTCGCGGCCAGTGTGTCGGGGTTGTCCAGCGCTGCTCCGGAGTCCAGCAGGACCAGCGCCCGCACCCGCTCGGGCGCGGTGAGCGCAACGCGAAGCGACAGGTAGCCGCCCTGGCTCATCCCGCCGACCACTGCCCGATCCAGGCCGAGGTGATCCATCAGCCCCAGGCAGTCGGCGGCCGAATCCCAGTAGCTGAACGGCTGGCCGTCGAACTCGGTGAGCCCGAAGCCGCGTTCGTCCCAGGCGATCACCCGGTACTGGTCGCGCAGCGCTGCCACCTGGTGCACGAACATCTCGTGGTCCATCAGGAAGCCGTGGCCGAGCACGACCGCTGGGCCATCGCCGCCGGTGTCCTCGAAGTAGATCTGCTGTCCGTTGATCGCTGCGTGCGGCATTGCCAGAAGGTAGCACTGCACCCCCATCCGGCATCCCGGCGGAGCCCCACCCCTCCCCCGCCACCAACCCCCACCGCGTCATCAATCCGCAGGGCCCCACGCAGTCGGGGCATGACATGGTGGCGGGCACGGCTGCCGCTGCCGTTCCTGCTGGCGCGGCCCATCCGCGGCGTCGGGCTCACCGCCAGGCTCACCAACCCCCACCGCGTCATCAATCCGCAGGGCCCCACGCAGTCGGGGCATGACATGGTGGTGAGGGCGACGGTGGTGAGGGCGATGGTGGTGAGGGCGACGGTGGTGAGGGCGACGGTGGTGAGGGCGACGGTGGTGAGGGCGGTTCCGTAGAGTGGCGGTCATGGTCTCTGCGATCTTCGACCCCGCCGCTTGGCGCCAGGTCCCCGGTTTCGACTTCGACGACATCACGTACCACCGCAGCGTGGAGCACGGCACGGTGCGCATCGCGTTCAACCGGCCCGAGGTGCGCAACGCGTTCCGCCCGCGCACGGTGGACCAGTTGTACATCGCGCTCGACCACGCCCGGATGAGCACGGACGTCGGCTGCGTACTCCTCACCGGCAACGGCCCCTCGCCCAAGGATGGCGGTTGGGCGTTCTGCAGCGGCGGCGACCAGCGCATCCGCGGCAAGGACGGCTACAAGTACACCGTCGACGACGGCACAGGCACGGCCGGTCAGACCAGCGACACGATCGAGCCTGGTCGCGCCGGTCGGCTGCACATCCTCGAGGTGCAGCGGCTCATCCGCTTCATGCCCAAGGTCGTCATCTGCGTGGTCCCCGGGTGGGCTGCCGGCGGCGGGCACAGCCTGCACGTCGTTGCCGACCTGACGCTCGCCAGCACCGAGCATGCCCGCTTCAAGCAGACCGACGCCGATGTGGCCAGCTTCGACGGCGGCTTCGGCAGCGCCTACCTCGCCCGCCAGGTGGGGCAGAAGTTCGCCCGCGAGATCTTCTTCCTCGGCCGCGAGTACACCGCTGACGACGCATACCGCATGGGCATGGTCAACGCCTCCGTACCGCACGCGGATCTGGAGGCCACCGCTTTGCAGTGGGCGAAGGAGATCAACGGCAAGAGCCCGACGGCGCAGCGGATGTTGAAGTTCAGCTTCAACATGATCGACGACGGCCTCGTCGGCCAGCAGGTGTTTGCCGGCGAAGCCACCCGGCTCGCGTATGCCAGCGACGAAGCCCAGGAGGGGCGCAACTCGTTCCTCGAGAAGCGCGACCCCGACTGGAGCCCGTACCCGTACCACTTCTGATGGTTGAGTCGAGCCGATGACGAGCCACGCAGTGATTCTCGTCGAAGACCCTGACGACCCTCGCGTCGCCCCCTTCCGCTTGAACGAGCGCGGCCTGACCAATCGGGTCCAGCGCCGCGACGACGGCGGGGACGGCCTGTTCATGGCCGAGGGCGATCTGGTCGTCGAACGAGCGCTGGAAGCCGGCTGCGTGCCTGCCATGTCGCTGGTCGATGCAGCCCGCCCTCCGGGGATCACGGCCCGCCTGGCCGAACTTGCTCCCGTGTACGCCGGCGGCGAGCGCCTGCGGGCGGCGATCACCAAGCTGGGCATGCCCTACTCGGTGGTATCGCTCTTTCATCGGCCACCACGGGCGTTCCCGACCGATCTTGCATCGACTGCGGCACGGCTCGTCGTCGCAGAGGCGATCGACAACCCGGTCAACATCGGCAGCATCGTGCGCAACGCGTTGGGCATGGGGTGGGACGGCCTGATCGTCGACGCCACCAGCGCCGACCCGCTCTCGCGCCGTTCGCTACGAGTCTCGATGGGCCACGCGCTACACCTGCCCTATGCGCGCACCACCGACGTGCCCGGCCTGGTGCGCTCGCTCACAGCACAGGGCGTCGTCGTCTGCGCGCTCACCCCGGCACCCGGTGCGCTGCCTCTCTACGAGGTGGAACCGGCCCCGCGCATGGCATTGCTGATCGGTTCCGAGCGGGCAGGCCTGTCGCCAGCAGCGATGAATGCGGCGACGCTGCGGGTCAGCATCCCGATGGGAGCTGGCGTTGACTCGCTCAATGCAGCAGCGGCAACGGCTGTCGCCTGCTGGCAACTACGCCCTCGCTGAACGCGCCCGCCGTCAGGGTTTGTGGCTGCTGATCGGGAGACCCGTGTCGTTGCGCAAATGTTCGGCTGCCGGCACGAAGTAACCCATCAGCGCATCGCGCACCGGCCCCGGCCCGGTGACCCTTTCGACGGCCGCGGCCATGTGCAGCAGCCAATGGTCGCGCTCGGCCGGCCCCACACGAAACGGCATGTGCCGCATGCGCAGCTTGGGATGCCCTCGTTCGTCCATATACGAGGTCGGCCCACCCCAGTACTGGGCGAGAAACAGTGTCAGGCGATGGCGGGCACCGTCGAGATCGTCGATCGGGTACAGCGGCGACAGCACCGGATCGGTGACGATGCCCTCGTAGAACGCATCGACGAGAGCGACGAAGAATGGCATCCCGCCGGCGGTTTCGTAGACGGTGGACTCCTGCGGAGGTTCGCCTGCTGCTTCGCTCATGCCGGCACTCTACGGGCCGGGCCGGCCGGCTTCACAGCCCGCTGTCAGGCGTCGCAGGGATTGAAGACACGGACCGGGCCAATGTCGCTGAGGCGCACCACGAACGGCGTGGTGCCGTCGCAACCATCAAGGATCACTGCGTCGGCGCTGGCCAACAGGACCAGTGCGGACGCTGCCACGCCGTCGATCTCGATCTCGATCACATCTCCGGCCTGCAACCTGACTGCTGTCGTCGTGGTCATCTCATTGCTCCCTGCGTTGCTCGAACTTGGTGGTGTGGGGGCAGCCCGCCGCCCCCATCACCGACCAGTAGATCGGCACGCTCCGTGAGGAGCTTTACGAAAACTTTGGAGTTTCGTAAGAGGGGAAGACGTCGGGCAAGTCGGTGCTGACACGATCCGGGAAGTGCGGGGCCCGCTTCTCCAGGAAGCTGACCACGCCTTCGCGAGCGTCACCGCTGCGCCCACGGGCCAGGATGCCGCGCGAGTCCACCCGGTGGGCGTCCATCGGGTGCTCGGCGCCCAGCATGCGCCACAGCATCTGCCGGGTGAGCGCGATGCTCACCGGTGCGGTGTTGGCCGCGATCTCGGCCGCGATCGCACGTGCCGCGGGCAGAAGTTCGTCCGCTGCGTGGACGCTGCGCACCAGCCGACCGGCCAGCGCTTCCTCGGCGGGGAAAACCCGGCCCGAGTAGCACCACTCGGCCGCCTGGCTGATGCCCACCAGGCGCGGCAGGAACCACGACGAGCAGGCCTCGGGCACGATACCGCGACGAGCGAAGACGAAACCGAACTTGGCATGCTCACTGGCCAGGCGGATGTCCATCGGCAATGTCATCGTTACGCCGACACCGACGGCCGCGCCATTGATGGCACCTATCACCGGCTTCTTGCAGTCGAAGATGCGCAGCGACACCAGGCCACCACCGTCGCGGGGAACGCCGACGTCGGTCTGCTCGTCACTTCCACCGCGGCTGAACGTCTCGCCGCCACCCGACAGGTCGGCCCCGGCACAGAAGCCCCGACCGGCGCCGGTGACGATGACGACCCGCACGTCGTCGTCGGCATCCACACGGTCGAACGCATCGATGACCTCGCGCATCATCGTGTTGGTGAACGCGTTCAGTTGCTCGGGCCGGTTGAGGGTGATGGTCGCGATGTGATCGGCGACGTCGTAGACGATCTGGGTGTACTCCATCCCCGGACGATACGCGGCACGACCCGAAGTGGTGCCAGCGGACCGGAGGGAGACGCTCTGCTCAGACGTCGAGGAAGCGACTGGCCGCAGTGGCCGAGCCGATGGCCCCGACGGCGGCACCCAGCAGGATCATGCCAAGGCAGACCCAGATTGGGTAGTTGTCGGTGACCACGAATGCCTTCAGGCCGGAGTTGGCGGGAAAGCTCTCCACACCGCTCGTCCAGTTGTTGTTCGCGGCCAGCAACACGGCGCTGGCGACAGTGGCGCCGGTGATGCCCTGCAGCAGGCCCTCCAGCATGAAGGGCAGGCGGATGAACCAGTTGGTGGCCCCTACCAGTTTCATCACCTCGATTTCTCGCCGTCGGGCGAACATCGCGGTGCGGATGGTGTTCCAGATGAGCAGTGCCGATGCGAAGAGCAAGACCACCGAGATCACCAGGATGCGCACGCCGATGGTGTCTTTCAGCTTGCCGAGCAGATCGACGGCATCGTCGGGGGTGCGCACGTCGGTGACGTTGGGCAGCCGGATGAACCCCGACTTCAGCGAACGGAGCACCTCGCCGTTGTCTTGGTCGACGGGTTTCACCTTGAAGAACGAGGGGATCTGCGGGCGTAGGTTCTTGAGCGCCGTTGGGTCGGCGGCGAACAACGTCTCGGCCACAGCAAACGAACAGACCTCGTCGCAGTACTCGGCCGTTTCGACGACGGTGTCTTGGCTGAGCAGGGCTTCCTGCACCAACTGCACCTGCTCGGGCGTGGCGCCGTTCTTGACGTAGACAATCATCTCGACGCCGCCGGTCCAGAGCTTGAGCTGGTTGTCGAACGCGCGCTGGATGAGGAACGTGCCACCCACCATCAGCAGCGAGACCGCCGAGGTGATGACGGCAGCAACCGTGAGCGTGAGGTTGCGCGAGAGGCTCGCCCACATCTCACGGAACGTGTAGCGGAGACGGGAGATCATTCGTACACCCCTCGGGCCTGGTCGCGCACGATGACGCCGCGGTCGAGCTGAATCACTCGTTTACGCATCATGTTGACGATGCGCTGGTCGTGGGTGGCCATGACGACGGTTGTACCGGTCTTGTTGATGCGGTCCAGTAGGCGCATGATGCCCTCACCAGTGGTGGGGTCGAGGTTGCCGGTGGGTTCGTCGGCGAGCAGGATCAGCGGTCGGTTGACGAACGCGCGAGCGATGGACACACGCTGCTGCTCACCACCGGACAACTGGTGCGGGAAACGTTCCTGCTTGCCGCCGAGGCCCACCAGGTCGAGCACGGCTGGCACCTGCTGGCGGATCACGTGGCGAGGCCGGCCGATCACCTCGAGGGCGAACGCAACGTTCTCGAACACGGTCTTGTTGGACAGCAGTTTGAAGTCCTGGAAGATGTTGCCGATGTTGCGGCGCAGGTGCGGCACCTTCGCATCGGGCATGTCGTTGATGTTGCGCCCGGCGACCCACACCGCGCCCTTTTCGGGGCGTTCCTGCCGGTTCATCAGGCGCAGCAGCGTGCTCTTCCCCGAACCCGACGGGCCGACAAGGAAGACGAACTCTCCCTTGGCGATGTCGAAGTTCGCGTTCTGCAGCGCCGTCACCTCAGTGGTGTACGTCTTGGTGACATTCTCGAGTTTGATCATGGACGCATCTCCGCGCGTGAAATCAGCCGCCGTGCCGCCCGCAGGACGCCACACCGTAGCCCAGTCATTCCGCTTCTCGCCGTCGCCAGCGGAGGTAACCCTCCATGAACGGGTCCAGGTCGCCGTCGAGTACACCTTCGATCTGGCTGGTCTCGACCTCGGTGCGCAGGTCCTTGACCATCTGGTACGGCTGCACCACGTAGGAACGGATCTGGCTGCCCCAGCCCACCTGCGCCTGGCGGCCGGCGATGCGGGCCAGTTCGGCCTCGTGCTCTTCCTCGATCTTGGCGGCAACCATCGCCTTGAGGCGGTTGAGCGCCTTCTCGCGGTTCTGTAGCTGGCTGCGCTCTTCCTGGCTGTTGGCCACCATGCCCGTGGGCTTGTGGATCAGCCGGACGGCCGACGAGGTCTTGTTGATGTGCTGGCCGCCGGCGCCGCTGGCCCGGTACACCTGCATCTCGATGTCGGACTCGTTGATCTCGATGTCGGGTGCATCCATCACCGGCCACACCTGTACGGCAGCGAAGCTGGTCTGGCGGCGGCCCTGGTTGTCGAACGGACTGATGCGCACCAGGCGGTGGGTGCCGCGTTCGCTGGTCATCAGGCCGTAGGCGTAGCGGCCGGTGATGGTGAACTCTGCTGACATGATGCCCGCCTCGGCCGCCGGGCTGATCTCGTCGATCTCCATTGCAAAACCACGGCGCTCGGACCACCGGCCGTACATCCGCAGCAGGATTTCTGCCCAGTCCTGGGCGTCGACGCCACCGTCCTTGGCGTTGATCTGCACGATGCAGTCGGCTTCGTCGTGCTCACCGGTGAACAGGCTGCGCAGGTCCAGCTGACGCAACTGTTGGCCGATCGCGGCGATGGCCGACTCGATGTCGGTCTCCTGCGATTCGTCGTCGACCTCGCGGGCCATCTCGTGCAGCAGATCGACGTCTTGCAGGTCGGCATCGAGCTGCTCGAAGGTATCGATATCGCCCTTGACGTTGGAGTACTCGGCGTTGACCTTCTTGGCCAAATCCTGGTCGTCCCACAGATC
>Ga0105047_10002011_pt1 | contig 36467 bp, 31 predicted proteins | sample MAT04_FD_78384 | JGI IMG/M metagenome (GOLD analysis project Ga0105047, IMG submission 78384) | Freshwater microbial communities from Lake Fryxell liftoff mats and glacier meltwater in Antarctica - MAT-04 (megahit assembly) | ecosystem: Environmental > Aquatic > Freshwater > Ice > Liftoff... | reverse complement strand
TAATGGTTCTTTTTGCCAGCTTTTGCTGGCAAAAAGAACCAAAAAAAATAGAATCCCCCCTTCTCTCCCCGGTTTTTGGGGAGAGAAGGGGGCAGGGGGATGAGAGGGGGTGGGCGGATGATCTTATGTTACCGCTTATGGGGCTGGGGGGATAGGTTTGTTCCAATCCGCGGCACACTCAATTGCGGGGCGCTGGGGCCATGCCCCGGAACGCGCAGCCCCAGGGCAGCTTATGCCTGGCCGGGGCTCTGCCGCTGCAAGATCTCCAGGCAGATGCGCCGCGCCGCGGCGGGGGTGAGAGCAATCGTCGGCAGTTGCGCGGCATCGATCCAGGCGAACTCGTAGTGGTTCTCTGGCGAGTTGTGCAGGGCCTCAGGCCCGCCCAGCACCGGTTCGCCGGGCGGCACGATCACATGGAAAAACTGCTCCTCTTTGTCCAGCGAGACGTATTTCAACACCAGTTCCAGCGCCAGCACATCCAGCCCGGTTTCTTCCTTCACTTCGCGCGCGCAGGCCTGCGCGAAGGTTTCTTCTAACTGTACCCCGCCGCCGGGCAGGCTGTAATATTCTCGCCCGGGCTTGCGGCGCAGGAAGACCAGCAGTTTAGCATTGCGGGTGATAATGGCGGCCGCGCGATTTTTCATGTTTTTATATCCTTTACTTTGCGGGCAGCAGCCAATAGATGATGGGCAGGGCCAGCAGGGCGGCCGCGGAACTGCCGATGAAGACCGCGCGCATGCCAAAGCGGTCTGCCAGGACGCCGACCGTGACCACCACCAGCGAGCGCAAGATAAAACTGGCCGACATGTAAATGCCGTTGGCCAGCGAGCGGTTGCGCGTGAAGCGCGCCTGGATCATCGACAGGAAGGCCGGGTTGGCCATAAACCCGCTGAAGCCGGTGCCTGCCAGCATCACCAACTGCACCCAGCCCTGGGTAAACAGGAAGCCCATCGAAAAGCCCACCGAGGCCAGTGTGCCGAAAAGCGCCACCCGGCGCTGGCCGATGCGGTCGCTGAACAGGCCCATCAGCAGCACGCCCAGCGTGCCGCCCAACTGCACCACCGCCAGCGAAGCCCCGGCCAGGGCAAACTCCGCGCCTTCACGCGACATGAAGGTGGGCAGGTAATTGACAATATTGGCCTGCAAGAAGCCGGTGATCACGATCACCGCCATGATCGGCAGCATCAGGCTGCGCATCTGGCCGATGGTCTCGCGCACGGGCAGCCCGGTGGTTTGCGCGTGACGCACCGTGGTGACATTTCTCAGCTTGAAAAATAAAATGACTGAGGCCAGCATGCCCAGCGTCATCAGCCAGGGCAGGCCGCGCAGGGTCAGCAGCGAGATGGTGGCCACCACCGCCAGCGGGCCCAGGCCAAAGCCCAATTCGCCGCCCACCATAAAGAAGCCCATGCCGCGCCCCATCTTGCGCCCAGCGCGGGCGCTGACCATGGCCGGGGCGATGGCATGAAACCCGGCGGTGCTGAAACCCGCCAGCACCAGCAGCAAGGCCGCCAGGCCAAAGCTGGGCGCAACCCCCACCAGCGTGATCAGCGCGCCAGACAGGGTGGGGGCCAGAATCACCAGGATCTTTAAGTTTTTGCGGTCCGCCAGGTGGCCAATCACCGGCTGCAGCAGGTTGGGGATCTGGCTGCAGGCAGACAGCAAACCGGCCTGGGTGGTATTGAGCGCCAGGTTCTGAATCAGCAGCGGCAGAATGGTGGGTAGATAAGAAAAATACGTATCGTGGGCGCCGTGCGCCGCCGCCACGGTGAGTATTTCCGCGGTATGAAACGGTTCCACGGCGGCATCTTCGGCCACCGCCGAACCCGGCTGAATTTCTTCTGAGATAGCGTTCAATATTGGAAACCTCGCATTAATAAGACGATTATACTCCGATCATTCCGTGCTTTGGGCGCGTGTCGCTCCAGCCAGACGCTGCAGGTCGTGGATGAGCTCATCCACCATGTCTTCGCGCGTGGCCCACGAGGTGACCAGGCGGATGGCACAATGCTCAGAATCCACAGCGGCCCACACGTAAAAACCATAAATCTTTTCCAGCTCGGCAATCAGCGCGTTGGGCAAAATAGGGAAGATCTGGTTGGTGGCCGGATGGCTGAGAAAATCGAAACCCAGCGCGCGCAAGGCCTGCGCGAGTTTGGCGGCCAGGCGGTTGGCGTGCCGGGCCAGCTCGAAAAATAAATCGTCTTGAAACAGCCCCACAAACTGCGCGCCCAGCACCCGGCCTTTGGCCAGCAAGGCGCCCTTTTGCTTGAGGAAATAGCGAAAATCGGGTTGCAGCGCCGGGTCGGTGATCACCAGGGCCTCGCCCAGCAGCGCGCCGTTTTTGGTGCCGCCGATGTAAAACATATCCACCCACTCGGCCACATCCGCCAGGGTCAGGTCCGCTTGCGCGCTGGTTAAAGCCGCGCCCAGCCGCGCGCCATCCAGATAGAGGTACAACTGGTTCCGCCGGCACACCTGCGCCAGCGCTTCCAGCTCGTTTTTGTGATAAATGCTGCCCACCTCGGTGGAGTTTGAGATAAACACCAGCCTGGGTTTGACCATGTGCTCGTCGGTGTGTTCGTCTACCACCGTCTGAATTTGCGCCGGGGTCAGTTTGCCATCCAGGGTGGCAACGGCATTAATTTTGTGGCCGGTAGCTTCAACCGCGCCGGCTTCGTGCACGTTGATATGCGCGGTGGTGGCGCTGATGATCGATTCGTACGGGCGCAGCAAAGAGCCCAGGCCGATCAGGTTGGCCTGGGTGCCGCCGGAGATGAAATGCACGGCGGCCCCGGGCGCTGCCATGCGCTGCCGGATCAGCCCGGTGGCCTGCTGGCACATCCGGTCATTGCCGTAGCCGTCTTCCTGCTCGGCATTGGTCTGCGCCAACAGCGCCAGCAGGCGCGGGTGGGCGCCTTCCGAATAATCATTAAAAAAACGATATTTCAACATGAGTCAATGCATCCTTAATCCGGGCAGCCGCAGCAGCCGGGCGCGCTGCCAAAATTTTGAAGAATACGCGCAGCAACCCCTCATTATACCCGCACCCTGGGTGCCTGGAATGATGATTGGGCCTGATTCCATAAATGTTTGGCCGTTTAGGCAACCCCTCTTCGCCCTTTTTTGGTCGGCACGCCGCATTGGTTTTCAGTACTCGATCAGCGAATGCCCTTGATTTGTTTGACGAAGAAGGTGCCCAGGGCAAAATAGACCACCGCGATCAAAAAGATCACGGTGTAGCCCAGGGTGGGCAGGTTTTGCGCCTTGCCCACGCGCTGGAAGTTATCCAACAGGAAGCCCGCGGTGGGTGTGGCGATCACCTGCGGCAGCACCATCGCTACGTGCCACACCCCCATATCCTTGGCATAATCGTCCAGTGAAGGCATTACATCCGCGCCCAACGCCCAATCCACGCTTTGATAGGCGCCATAGCCCACGCCGAATACCACACCCATCAGCACCGCCACGGTGAACGAACGCGTGAGTACAAACACCAGGGCCACCATGCCCATCAGCGCGCCGGATAGATACACCATTAGCTTGCGTCCGTGCCGGTCCGAAAGCACTCCCGCCACCAGTGTGCTGAGAATGGCCCCAAACAGCAGCAAAATCAGGAAGAAAGAAGCCGCCTGTTCGGGCGCATCGGCCACCTGCCCCAGCACGGGCAGCACAAACGGCGCGCCGATCACATCGCCCATGTAATACTGCAGGAACTCCTGAATGGTGTAAAAGCCCATCGTCACCAGCAGGCGCGTCAAAAACACCCAGGTGAAATTGGAGCTTTGGAAGGGTTCAATCAGGCCGTGCAAAAATTGCATGCCGGTCACCGGGCGCACGGCGTACACTTCCGGCTCTTTCACGCCAAAGAAGGTCACCAGCAACCCCACAAACATCACGCCAATCAGGATCAGGTAAATGCCGGTAATACCCCCCAGGCTGTCGAGCAGAAACCCCAGCACACCACCTGCAAACATGCCCAACACGCTCATGAAGCCCATCCAGCCGGAGGCGGAACCGCGCTGGTTGGCGGGCACAATATCCGGGATCAGGGCGCTGTAGGGCGCGCTGGCCAGGTTGCTGAACAGTTCCACCACCAGGAATGCCAGGATCCAGCCGACGAGTGAAGGTGTTTCCCCAGGGCGGATCAGGTAAGCCAACCCCAGCAGGCCCAGGTTGTTGCCGATCGTGCCGATTACCATCCAGGGCTTGCGCCGCCCGCCCGGCAGGCGAAATCGATCGGAGAGGGCCCCAAAAGCGGGCGCGATCATCATCGAAAGCAGCGCGCCGATCGCCAGGGCAATCCCCAGGGCACTGCCCTTATCTTCATTGCCTACCGCCAATTTGATCTGGCTGGGCATCAAGACAATCAACACCGCCGACCATTGCACGTTGATGGCAAACCAATAGAAGCTGAGCATGGCCTGTTGGAACTGCGATAGGGGCTTACGTTCTGGGGCTGTGGCCGCTGCGGATGGGGTCATGTTTTCCTCAATGAATCCTGACCGGGGTGTTTTTTAGGCTGCAAGCGTTGGATGTTGTGGCGGAGGCTATTTTTGGCAGGTTTTAGAAACGAAAAATAGTACCTTTACAAAACGATAGCAATTCAGATAGCCTCTGAGCTGTAATTCCATTACGAAAATAGACCGGAGCTGCCTACGATGACAGTTTACCCGACTTTCACAAACTCTACCAGTCGTCCAACCTTATATGCCAGCGGGGCTTAGACCAAGGCGGGTCTGCTTCTGGTGCCCCACCTGGCCGATGTTAGGGTGATCCAACCGAATGTGGGGGACCCGGGCACGGCAAAAACGGTGACGGTGACCCGTAACCGAAGGATCCGCGCGGCCTCGACCCGCATCCCCATGGTTTGACAGAAAATAATCTGTGGCTGTCTGCGGATGTACCCTTATTTTCTGAAACCTATGAACAGCAAGGCCCGGCCCTGCCCCTGAAAACTGAAGCTGACTGGCGCAAGATGATCTCAAACTACTGGGGCCTGTGCAGCCTGGTTGATACCCATGTCGGGCGCATTCAGCCTGGCAGGCCAGAGTCGGAGACCCGGTTAGCGAATCACGCCGTAAAAGAAGAGAGGCGGTCGGCGACAAGGTTCGGCGCTCCACAGGCGCGCTGCCAGCACCGGGGTGGGGGTCAGCGCGGCATAACCGGCGGGCAGTAGTACCGCCGCCAACAGCAACGACAGTCCTTTGAATGAGAAGGGTGTTCTTGCAGGGCGTTTCATGGGGTAATATCAAACGGGTGGGAAAATTGGGAGCGCTCCCTATTGACTTTTATTAGAGAGTTTAGTATACTCTAACCAGAGTTTAGTAAAAATTCTCTATTCCCCGATATTTTTCGATAAAATTTCGTAATCGTGCATGGGTGTCGTTATGGCTGAAAACCAGCGCTCACGAGTCAAAATGGCGGACGTTGCTCGCGAAAGTGGTGTCTCACTCTCGACGGTTTCGATCGTCTTTAGCGACAAGCCTGGTCTGCCATCCGAGACTCGCCTGCGAGTGCTCAATGCTGCACGCCGTCTGGGATACAACCCCCGGCGCACCACCACCTTCAACCAGATGGGCCTCTTGCGCACCGTTGGCCTGGTGATGCGCACCCGCTCAGACGAGATTCCGCGCAGCGATCATTTTTACTCCCACGTCGTCGCCGGCATCGAATCGGCCTGCCGCCAGAACAACCTCAACCTGCTCTACGCCACCATGTGCGTGGATCCTGACCTCAGGCCCGTAGAATTGCCCGGCCTGATCGAAAATGGGGGCGCCGACGGACTGCTGCTGCTGGGTGTGCGGGTCGACGAGATGCTGCGCCAGATGCTCGATCAATGCGCTCTGCCGGTGGTGCTGGTCGACTCGTACCAGGACAGGGATGAGCATACCTATGACCAGATCCTTTCCGATAACGAGCAGGGCGCTTATCAGGCCACCCAATATCTGATCGAAAAAGGCCACCGCAAGCTCGGCTTTATTGGCGGATCCGCCAATACCTCCTACCCCAGCTTTGATTCGCGCCGCAAAGGATTTGCCCGGGCTTTACGCGATTACCAGATCGAAGAGGCCATTTTTGTCGATTGCCGCAGCGATCGCGACGAAGCCATCGCGGCGGCCCGCGAGCTGCTCAGCCAGCACCCTGAGCTGACTGCCCTGGTGGGTGTGAATGACTTTATCGCCATCACCGCCATGCATGTTGTGGTGGAACGGGGCCGGCGAGTGGGTGGAGACCTGGCTATTATCGGCTTTGACGATATTCTCCTCTCCGAGAGTGTCATCCCACCCCTGACCACCATGCAGGTGGATAAGATCGCGATGGGTCGACTGGCGGTTTGTATGCTGATGAACCGCAGCGAGCAGCCCAATTCGGCCCGCGCCACGCTTACCCTCCACCCGCGCCTGATCGAGCGCAATTCGGTAATGGCTGTGCCTGCCAGTATTGCGCTTTCCGTCGCAGGGCTGCCTGTCGTGGATTGAAGACAGCACCTGCGCCAACTATGAATAGAAGGAGGAATACGAATAAGATATCTGAGATACAATAGGTAAGTCCCCTTGTTTCAAAATACTTTCACTCATTTCCCAAACCGTTAGAAGGAGAAGTACTAGAATGGAACAGAAAAAGATTTCACGTCGCCAGTTATTGAAGGGTGCCATACTCACCGCCGGTGCAACCGCCCTGGCCGCCTGCGCCCCGGCTACTACCCCCACCGTAGCGCCCACCGCTGTACCCGTCGCCACCAAGGCCCCCGAAGCTACCAAGGCCCCTGAAGCCACCAAGGCCCCTGAAGCCACCAAGGCCCCTGAAGCCACCAAGGCCCCGGTTGCCACCACGGCGCCCGCTGCCACTGCTACAACTGCCCCCACCGCGGCTCCCACCGTCGATCCCGCCATCGCCGCCGTGGTGAAGGCTCTGCCCCGCAAAGAAACCCTGTACTTCAATGGGTATCAATGGGGTGCGATAGTTGGTTGGAACCCATACTCTTCCAACAACAACAACTGGACCATTTCTCAGGGCGCCAATGCCCGGGTTGTCGTCTTCGAAACCCCCTACGTTTACAACATGCTGACCGGCAAGCAGTCTCCTCTGCTGGCCGATGGCGATTACAAATGGAATGACAAGCGCACCGAGATCACCTTCAAGATCAAGCCTGCCGCGAAGTGGAGCGATGGCACCGCGATAACCGCGGATGATGTCGCCTACACCTGGGCTACCAACGTTAAGTATGAAACCGCTACCGGCGTTGGCAACAAAGATTACATCGATACCGTTGTTGCGCTCGATCCTCAGACCGTGGTCGTCAAGGGCAAGCTGGGTAAGGACGGCAAAGCTGCCAATCCGCTGCTGATCGCTTCTTTCGTCAGCGATAACTATGTGTTCCAAAAAGCATGGACCCAGAAGCTGGAAGCCCGTACCGGCAGCGATGCCACCAAACTGAAAGCCGATGTCGGCGCCGATGTGGTTTCCTCTGGTCCTTACAAAAAATTCTATGTAGACGATCTGAAGACCGTCCTGATTCGTGATGATAAATACTGGGGTCAGGATAAGTCCATGTGGGGCAAGCTGCCTCCCCCCAAGTACATGGCTCACAATATCTTCAAAGATAACACCGCCGGCGATATCGCCTTCAAAGCCGGTGAGGTGGATGTCAGCCAGCAGTTCATTGCTAATGTCCAGAATTTGTGGCTCAAAGACAAGCTGCCGATTTCCACTTACATGGATAAGGCCCCCTATGGCATCTGCGCCAGCCTCCCGACCGCCTATTTCAACAAGAATTCCTACGGGTTAGATCAGGTCGCGATTCGCAAAGCCATTGCCATGGCGACTGACTATGACACGATTATCGCCAACGCCATGACCAACCAGTCCCCGACCTTCAAGGATGTTCCGCGCTCGGTGATGAATCCGACCGCCGGTGAACAGGCCTTGTATGACAAAGCAGCCGTCAAGGATCTGCAGTGGGTTGGCAATGATATCGAAGGCGCCAAGAAACTGTTGGATGCCGCTGGGATTACCGTAGGCGCTGATGGTTTCCGTGCCTATAAGGGCAAGAAGTTGAGCTACAAAGCTTGCTGCCCCGCCGGTTGGGCTGACTGGCAGGCTGCCATGGAAATCGTGGCTGCCGCCGGCAAGAAAATTGGCATTGAAATCACCACCTTCTACCCCGAATGGGGCACTTACCAGACCGTTTTCGTCAACGGCGATCAGAAAGAATACGACATCTTCATGGTGTGGTCCAACGGCGCTGGCCCAACCAACCCGTGGGGCCGTGTCCGCCAGTTGATGGGCGGTGAATTCGCCGATACCAAGAACAACTGGAATGGCAACTGGGGCGGTTACAAGAATCCGAGAATCGACGAGATCATTAAGGCGATTCCCGGCGAAACCGATCCCGCCAAGTTGAAGGCACTCTATACGGAAGCCACCAAGATCTATCTGACCGATGTTCCGTCCTTCACCTTGATGTATCGCCCTGACCTGTTCGATGCAGCCAACGAGTCCGTCTGGACCAATTATCCGAATGCGGCCGATGGCAAGAACATCCCGCCGATGAACCTGGTCAACGGTGCCGCCATTGCCGGCCTCTATAACATCACGCTGGTAAAATAACTAAGTTCTAAAATAGCAGCCATGTTCCGCTAACCCGGAGCATGGCTGCTTATCATTATTTCGCGGAGGTGCTGGGTTGAAAGGGTACCGAAAATATTTTGCGGGAAAGCTGGCCTGGTTCTTTATTACCTTGGTTTGCGCATTCGTGTTGAATTTCACCCTGCCCCGGTTGATGCCGGGAGATCCTGTGGCGGTCATCACCCAGAAAGTTGCCCAGGGTATGACCAGTCAAAGCGGAATTGCAAAGGTTTATGCGGAATATGCCACCCTGTTTGGTACGCATAAACCGATCATCGAACAATTTTTCATTTATATGGGAAATTTATTTCAAGGCAATTTTGGGGTCTCCTTCAGCCAATTTCCCAGACCGGTAGGTGAAATCATCTGGGCTTCGCTGTGGTGGACGTTAGCGCTCCAGTTGCCTGCCATCATCGTCGGCTGGTTGATTGGAAACACCCTGGGCGCGTTGGCAGCGTACCTTAAGGGGGGCTTTGATAAAGTGATCATGCCCGTCAGCCTTTTCGTCAGCAGTTTCCCGGCATTCGGCATGGCTGTCATTTTGCTGGTTGTTTTCGCCATCCAGGCCAGGTGGTTCCCCACCTCGGGCGGGTATGGGTTTGATCTCATCCCCTCCTTTAGCCTACAATTCATCTGGTCTGTATTTATCCATTATCAACTGCCCTTCTGGTCGATCGTGTTAATCTCCATCGGCGGTCAGGCCATTGGCATGCGTTCCATGTCGATCTACGAGTTGAACGCGGATTATGTGAAATACAGCCGTTTTCTGGGAATCAAAGACCGCAAAATTGTCGGCTATGTGTTTCGCAATGCCATGCTGCCGCAAATCACCGGGTTGGCGTTGGCGTTCGGTACCATGGTCGGCGGCGCAATCGTCGCAGAGGTTATCTTCAGTTATCCGGGGCTTGGTTCTACGCTGCTTAAGGCCGTGACCGGGCAAGATTACCCGCTGATCTCGGCCTCCACGTTGATTATTACCTTAATGGTGCTGGCCGCGAACTTTCTGATCGAGATCATTTACGGTTTTATTGACCCGCGCATTAAAGCGGCGCAGGCGGATTAACGAGAGAAGATATCATGAAAAATACCTTTCAACAAATCTTTCGCTCTCCGAAGTTTTTGTTTGGTTTTGTCATTTTCGCATTGATTCTGGCGATTGTAGTGGTTTATCCACTGGTCATTCCCGATCCTCCATTAGCCATTCTCGGTCAGGGTACTTTCTTCCCACCCGGGATCTATGTGAGCACTTTTGACACCATTAACGCCAGGCCTTATACGCTGATGTTGCCTGATGCCGCAGCCAAGCGCATTGCCAGCAAGTTGGGTAATGCAGAGCGCTTATCCATGAAGGAATGGCTGATTGCGGATGGGATTTCCGAAGCGGATATTGACATTAATAATACCGTTAAACTGCTTGATCTGTGGGAAACCAATTATGATCCCGCCAAGCGGCTGCCGAATACCACCAATGCCAAACGGTTGGCCTATGCCCGGCTGGATGAATCACTGGATGGAATCCTGGCCACCGAAGGTGTGACCATTGCGGCACTGAATAAGGATACCGGCGCGCTGGAAGCCCAGAGTGAAATTGCCCAAACGGACTATGTAAATATCCAGCAGATCCCCAATGTGCGCTGGTTTGTGCTTGGAACCGATAACTTCGGCCGCGATGTGCTGACAGAATTGGTTTCGGCGACCCGCACTTCCTTACAAATTGGCTTTGTCGCGGGGACTGTGGCAACCTTGATCGGTTTGATCCTGGGATTGTTGGCGGGTTATCTCGGCGGGTTAGTGGATGACAGCATTATGTTCGTCACCAATCTCTTTACCGTGATCCCCGGCATTGTGTTGTTGATCCTGATTTCCATCAGTATCGGGCAGGAGCAACGTGGCGCTATCACGGTGGCCGTGGTGATTGGTTTGACTTCATGGGTATGGACCGCCAGGGCCGTTCGGGCACAGGTGGTTTCTTTGCGCAATCGCGACCATGTCAATTTGTCAAAGCTATCCGGGCATTCCATTGCTCACATCATCGTCATGGATATACTGCCTTACATCGCTTCTTATGTGGTGATGGCGTTTATTCTGCAGATTTCTTCAGGGATCCTGGCGGAGGCCGGATTGTCCATCCTTGGGTTGGGACCCAGAACCACTGAAGTGCCGACCTTGGGTTTGATGATGAACTGGGCGATGATCTACGAAGCGCCGATGGCCGGAGATTGGTGGGCGTATTTCCCCGTGATTATCACTATCGCCTTGACTTCATTCTCGATGAATTTGATGAATACGGGTCTTGACCAGGTATTCAATCCAGCCTTGAGAGATTAGGTGATCTAAATGGCAAGAGTCATGTTAGAGGTTAAAGAACTGACCACAAAATACATCACCCGCTTTGGGGAAGATGTTTACGCGGTGGACCACGTTTCTCTGTCGGTCGAAGAAGGGAAATCGCTGGGTATTGCCGGAGAATCTGGCTGTGGAAAATCGACGCTGGCCCTCAGCCTGATGGGGTATTACTTCGCTCCGCTGCATTATACCAGTGGCGAGATTATCATCGATGGGAAAAATATTACCGGAATGCGCCCGGATGACGTACGTAAATTGGTGTTGGGGACGGAGATTTCCTATATCCCCCAATCCGCGATGAACGCGCTCAACCCTACCCAGAAGATCATCTCTTTCGTTGAGGATGTGATCCAGGCGCATGATCCATCGAAATCCAAGAAAGAAATTTATGAACTGGCCCGCTACGGGTTTGAGAACGTGGGGTTGCCAGCGGAGGTGCTGCAAAAATACCCCGTCGAGCTTTCGGGCGGCATGAAACAGCGCACCGTGATCGCGGTATCCGTGATTCTTTTTCCCAAGGTGCTGATCGCCGATGAGCCTTCTTCCGCGCTGGATGTCACTTCGCAGAAAATGGTGATCAAGATGCTGCGGGATTTGATGGAAAAAGGCATCATCAAATCGATGATCTTCATCACGCATGAGCTTCCGCTGCTTTACAATGTGACCAGCGATATTATGGTCATGTACGCCGGGCAGATTGTGGAGAAGGCCGCCGCACAGCAAGCCGTGTTTGATCCACTCCATCCCTATTCCCAGGGCCTGATGGGCTCGATCATTGTGCCTGAAGCGGGCCTGCGGGGTCACAAACTGGCTGCAATCCCCGGGGTACCGCCTAATCTAAAAAACCCACCTGGTGGATGCCGGTTTGCACCACGCTGCAAATACGTTTTGCCAGAATGTAGGGTGACTGCTGTGGGCATGCGCACGCTTGAAGACGGGCGCGCGTACCGCTGTATCCTGCCGGAAGACGAACTAAGGAGGGCCAATAAAAATGCCTGATGATAAAATTTCCATCCTGCGCGGTTCGGGGCTTACCAAGGTATTTGGGTTGGGCCGTCAGAAAACAGTGGCCGTGGATCACGTGGATTTCGATTTCTATGCCGGTGAGATCGTCTCGATCGTGGGCGAATCGGGCAGCGGAAAGACCACGCTGGCCAAGATGCTTTTAGGATTGATCAGCTCCACGGAAGGGGAAGTTTACTACCACGGGCAAAAGCGCGATATCAGTTCTCATAGGAAGAAACAGGAATACTGGATCGGGATTCAGGCGATCTTCCAGGATCCATTCTCCTCATACAATATATTTCACAAAATTGATGCCGTGCTGTTGGATTGTATAAATATGCGTGGGGGCCGGCATCTTCCGCAGGCAAAAAAAGTGGAGTTGATGACCGAAGCCTGCGGTTTTGTCAACTTGAAGTTCGAGGAATTGACCAACAAGTATCCATTTGAGCTTTCCGGTGGGCAGATGCAGCGCTTAATGATTGCCCGCATCTTCCTGCTCAAGCCCAAGATCCTGCTGGCTGATGAACCCACCTCGATGATCGATGCCAGTTCGCGCGCCACCATTCTGGATATGCTGATGAAACTGCGCCAAGAAACCGGGATGACGCTGATTTTCATCACCCATGATATTGGCCTGGCCTATTTTGTTTCTGACAGCGTTTATATTATGGAGCACGGAAAAATTGTGGAACACGGATCTGCCGATGACGTGATTCTGCATCCGAAGGAAGCTTACACCAAGCGCTTGATCAATGATGTTCCCAAGATCTACGAAGAATGGGATCTCTCAACCGTGTAATGCCTTCCATGTGAGTTTGAATTTGAACATAAGCAGGGTTCGACCAGCCGTGCAACGGTCTGTCGAACCCTGCTTATGCATTTAACACGAGGCGCGGATAACCAGTTCGGTTGGCAGCACAATCTGGCGGGGGATCGGATTGGGATGCTCGATCATGTCGATCAGCATTTCGGCGGCAATGCTGCCAGTGCGTTGAATGGGCTGCCGGATGGTCGTCAGGGGTGGCTTGCTGTCTGCGGCGGCGGCAATATCGTCGAAACCCATCACCGCGATATCTTCCGGAATGCGTAAGCCGGCCTCATGGATGGCGCGCATGGCGGCGAAAGCCATTGCGTCTGAGGTCGCAAAAACAGCCTCTGGGGCGTAAGGCAGCAGTTGCTTCATTGCCCGGTAGCCGGTTGTGTCTGAAAAGTTGCCTTCTTCGACCAGTTCAGGGATGATCGGCAGCCCATGTTCCCGCATGGCATCCAGGTAACCCTGATAGCGATCCTGCCCGGCAATCGTGTTGCGCGGGCCGTTAATCATGGCAATCCGCTGATGGCCGGTGCGCAAAATGTGCAAGACTCCCTGATAAGCGCCGGTGCGGTTATCCACGTCGACGTAATTAATCTGGTCATTGGTGGGGTGGCGCCCAATGGTCACAAAAGGCCGCTTACTCTCATACAGGCGTTCGATGAGCGGGTCATTCATCACCATCGAGGAAACCACCACGCCATCGATTAAACCGTTGAAGAGAACCTGGCCGATCGTGCGGCGCTCGTATTCCGGTTCGGCCAGCCACAGCATTACCGAATACCCGCAGGCGTTACAGGCCGCAGAAACGCCCTGGATCACCAGCAGGATATAAGGGTCGTTGAAGATGGCTGCCACCCCGGTGGGAATCACCAGCCCAATTACTTTGGTATGGCCCACCGCCAGGCCGCGCGCTGCCAGGTTGGGTTGAAAATTGATATTCTGAATGAGAGCCTGGATCCTGGTGCGCGTTGCTTCCTTAACATTGGCGTCGCCGTTGATCACGCGCGATACCGTCGAACGTGAAACTCCACTCATGCGGGCAATGTCTTCCAGGGTCAGGGGCATCGGTACAGACCTTTCACTTGGGATGTTCCAAAATGGGTGGGTAGAATCAACAACTGGCACTGTAAAAAAGGTCTATTGGGAGCGCTCCCAAGTATTACTGTACAACTATTATAATCCGTTTGTCAAGTGCCCTGTGAGACTGGGGCATCGCGGTTTATTCAAATTGGCGGTTTGAAGTTATGGCCCGTGGCAGTGCTGCCGCGGGCCATTTTGGATCTGCCCTCAGCGCAACCCATCTAAACCAGGGTTCTGTCGTATTGCATCTGGTATAAACGCGCATAGGTACCCCCGTTCCTCATTAATTCCTCATGGCTGCCCTGTTCATCAATCCCCCGATCGGTTAATACCACAATTTTTTTTGCATTCCGAATGGTGGATAAACGATGCGCTATGACCAATGTGGTGCGATTTTTGGCTAATTCTTCCAGCGAATCTTGAATCACTTTTTCGCTTTCCGCATCCAATGCACTGGTTGCTTCATCAAAAATGAGAATGGGTGGATCTTTTAAGAAAACCCGGGCAATACTCAACCTTTGCTTTTGCCCGCCCGATAATTTAACGCCGCGTTGGCCAATATCCGTTTGGTATCCATCCGGCCATGCCAGAATGAAATCATGGGCATTGGCCTGTTTCGCTGCGGCTATGATATCTGCCGGACTGGCTCCTGGTTTCCCGTAACGGATATTATCGGCGACGGTTCCGGCAAATAAATAAACGTCTTGCTGGACGACTCCTATATTCCTTCTTAAGGAGTTCAAGGTGATCTCCTTGATATTGATGCCATCCAGCAATACTTCGCCCTCACTCACCTCATAAAATCGCGGAATCAGGGAACACAAAGTGGTTTTACCAACCCCGGAAGAGCCCACGAGCGCAATATAATCTCCGGCTTTTACATCCAGCGATATGTTTTTCAACACATTGATATGATTTTCCTTGTATTTGAAGCCCACATTCTTAAATTCCACATTTCCTTGAACATGCTCTAATTCAATCGCATCGCTGGAGTCCTGGATATCGGGCTCGATCTCAATAATCTCCATAAATCGCTCGAATCCGGTAATTCCTTCCTGGAACTGCTGGGTCATGTGGGCTAATTGTTTGATAGGGTCGATCAGATTGCCGATATAGAGTAAAAAGGTGATCAAATCGGCCAGATCCAAAGAGGCGTTCACGATACTGGCGCCGCCCAATACAATCACCGTGGTCGTTATCATCTGCGTTAAAAAGCTGACCCCTTCATACAGGGCAGCCTCATTTTTGTAACCGTTTTTTCTGCTCTCAAGAAAGCGCTGATTTTCATATTCAAATTTCTTCTTTTCGGTCTCCTCATTCGTAAACGATTTCACCACCCGGATACCAGCCAGATTATCCTCGACCTGGGCGTTGATATCGCCTATTCGCTCTTTGTTTCTTTTTAATGCGTTGTGCTCTCTTTTATTAAAAATGAGCGAGAAGATTGCCAGGATGGGTAGAAAGAGAAAGACCGCCAGGGTTAATTTCACATTGATCGTCAGCAAAATAACAAAGGCGCCTACAAATTTCACCGAATAGATCAGGTAATCTTCAGGACCATGGTGATATAACTCAGCTAATGAGAACAAATCATGCGTGAGCCTGGACATCAATTGCCCGGTTTTTTGTTCATCAAAAAAGCGAAAGGATAACTTTTGAAAATGCGCAAATAATTCGCTGCGCATATCGCTTTCCATCATGGCCCCCATGGCGTGACCGCGATAATCCACAAAAAAGTTGCACATCGTATGCGCTACCGTCAACGCCAGCATGAAAGCGCCCATCTGGTAAATTTGATTGAGCGCATCCGGCGCGTGACCCTCCAGGATAGTTTTGGTAATATAGCGGGTGCACAGTGGAAAGATGAGCGTAATGCCAGCCACAAGCAATGCGCACAACATCAAGATTGAGAACAATCCCAAATAGGGTTTGTAATAAGACAGGAACTTCCTGGTTCGAGAATTCATGACACTACAATCTCCGCTTGTGAGTTAAGCAGAAAGGCCGCGGTGAGGGCCGCGGCCAGGCATGGGTTGCCACCCAGCGGGCAGGCTGGCGTGGAAACAAAAAGCCACGGGACATGAGTACACCCGCGGCCAGGAATGGATATCACTGGAAACAATGGGAATGATGCAGTTTGCGGATGCACTCACAAAACAGGGGTTATTGGGTTCCAATGGGCTGTCATGTGGTTGCACCTCCTTCGAAAGAATTAGGACGGCTTTCTTTACCGGCTAATCTATCTGAAGAGTAATTTAACGGATGTGGTGAAGTTTGTCAAGCGTCAAAAATTATCAGGGTATCCGTCAATTTTTCGCAGATTTCACCCCCCGCCTGATGCTTCGTTCAACTACGCCGCCTAACCCACGCCGCGGCGGTTTTGGAACCTCTTTAGCGCTTTGAGTTATAATGGGGGCGTGATTGCCCCCATGAAACGCCTTTTTTTCTTGTGTTTGCTGCTGTTGGGTGCCGCGGTCGCTTTGGCCAGCCTGGCGCTGCCGGCCGCGGCTGCACCCAACCCGCAGGCGGTATACTTTACCCCCACGCCCCGGCCTGACGGGCGTATTGTTTATATTGTAAAAAAGGGCGACACTTGCATCAGCATCATGCTGCTGCATAAGATCACCGAAGATCAACTGCGCCAGTTGAACAACATTCGCGGTACCAACTGCGTCGTGGTGCTGGGCCAGGAAATTCTGATCGGCTACGGCGGCCCGGCGGAATCGCCGACCCCCGGCCCCAGCCCCACGCCCACTCCGCTGCTGCCCACCTCCACCCCGCTGCCCGGTAAAGGCGTGATTTGCGTGGTGCTCTTCAACGATATCAACGGCAACAGCCAGTTTGAAGAAAATGAGGCGGCTCTGCCCGGCGGTGAAGTTTCGGTGACCAACAAAAGCGGCAGTTTTTCGAAAGTCGGCGCCACGCTGGAAACCGCCACCACCCCGCTGTGTTTCGCGGACGTGATCGAGGGTGAATACACCATTACAGTGGCCATGCCGCAGGGCTACAACGCCACCACCACCAACAACCGCACCATCTCGCTCAAAGCCGGCGACACGTCCACCCTCGATTTCGGCGCCCAGGTCAGCATCAAGGCCCCGCCCGTCACCAACCTCACGCCCGAAAGCACCAGCCGGGTGCCCCTGTACGGCGTGCTGGGCGTGGTGCTCATTCTGGCGGGCATTGGCCTGGCGGTGTACTTGCGCCGCTCATTGCGCTAATGCCAGAATGTTATCCGAAGCGTTCTTCCAACCAGACGTCGGCGTTGTTGTGATAGCCGGCCTGCTCCCAAAAACCGCGGCGGTCCTGCGTCATCAGTTCCAGCCCGCGCAGCCACTTGGCGCCTTTCCATAAATAAGGCGTGATCAGATCGCTGCGTCCGGGAATGGCGCCCACCACCCCGCGCAGCGGGTAGCCGTGCTCCGCGGTGATCGGCTCGCCGTTGTAATGGGTGGCCAGTAAAAAGTTTTCCTGCAGCAGCACCTCCAGCGGGATGTTGGTGGTGAAGCCATGCTCGGCATGTTCCATCACGAAGCGGGCCTGAGGGGTGGGCTTAAACAGCCCCTGCTCCAGCAGCGTGCGCATTGCCACCCCTTCCCACAGCGTATCGAATTTGCTCCACTTGGTCACGCAGTGCAGGTCCATTTTGATTTTGGTGCGCGGCAGTTGGTTAAACTCGTCCCAGCTCAGGTGCAGCGGCTGCTCTACCTCGCCCCAAATCTTAAAATCCCACGTGGCCGGGTTGAAGCGCGGCACGGGGCCGTAATGCAGCACGGGAAATTTATTGGTCAGCGATTGGCCCGGCGGCATGCGGCCATCGCGCTTAAACGTATCTTCTTCATCTCTGCGGCGAAAAATGCTATCAAACATGGGGTTACCTCCATAAAAATTATACGATTTAAATCCGAATTTGTATCGTCCTTGTAAAAGATTTGATGGCGCGGAACCGGGTTTCCTTTCCTCGCGAATGCTTACAAAAAGATTATGCGCCGGGTGGCCCGGCTCACACCCGTGCTCGGCTCGAAATCGCCCAAACGGATGATGGCGGACGCTATCAATTTTTCTCAAATCGGCTACAATACAATTATTCGGTTGTGCTTTGCGCCGGGATTGGCTATAATCACTATTAAGATTAGTATTGTCCAGTAACCTTCAGAGGAGGTGGGCATGAACCCCGTACGACATATACTTCAGTTGAAAGGCGATTTCGTCTGGTCGATTTCTCCCGATGCTACCGTGTTTGACGCCATTCGCATGATGGCCGATAAGGGCGCGGGAGCTTTGGTGGTGATGGTAGACGAGCACATCGTCGGCGTCATTTCGGAGCGTGATTACGCTCGCAAGGTGATCCTTCAGGGAAAGTCTTCCAAAGAAACCCTGGTCAGTGAGATCATGACCAGGAAGGTGGTCACCATTCACCCCGATCAGACGGTCGAGGAGGCCATGGATTTGATGGTCAAACATCACATTCGCCACCTGCCGGTGGTTGAAGGAGAGCGGGTGGTGGGGGTGATTTCCATTATGGATACCACGCGCAATGTGATTTATATGATGCGCCAGACGATTCGCGACCTGGAAAACAAAATTTTATCCAAGTAACTTTTGTACGCCGGTAAAACAGGCTGGGGCGGGCAATTTTGCCCGCCCCAGCCTGTTTTACCGGATCTTACAGGTACGCGATGGTCAGTGGTCCGTCGGGGAGCACACACACGCGCGGGCCGTGTTTTTCCACCAGGCACTGCAGGGTGGCGGGAATGTCGGCGCAGGGGTTGAAGAGCGCCCGGCGGATTTGCGTTTCGCTCAGCCCGTCACTGTAGACGTGCACATCGGCTTTTTGCTGGATGACGGCCTGCACCTGCACCTGCCATTGGTCCTGTGCGGAGTAACCGGGCTGGGCCAGCATTTTCAAAATAGCCTCGGGCGAGCCGGTTTCGGCCAGCAGCTGGGCATACAGCCCGTGATCCGGCAGCCCGTCTTCGCAGCCGGCCGCCATCACAATCGCGCCGCCGGGGCGGATGATCTGGCTGGCGGCGCTCATGCCTTTGACGGTCTGGTACAGGTTCTGGTCCAGCGGGTAGCCCGAATTGGTGGTCAGAATCACATCGTAGGGAGCGCTCACCTGCACCATGGCGTGCTGGCGCACGAACTCGCGCCCGCGGCGGTGCGCTTCCACTACATCTCCAGCAAAAACCCCGGTAATTTGCTTTTCCACATTCAGGGTCACGTTCACCAGGAAGGCGGGCGTCACCTTGAGCGCCATTTCGCGCATCTCTTCCCAGATGGGGTTGCCTTCGCAGATGCCCCAGGTGGATTTGGGGTTACCCACCATGCTGTAACCGTGGTTGGTCAGCACGCTTTCGGCGCCGGCCAGCGCCGGCAGCACGCCCTTGGGCCCGCCGCTGAACCCGGCAAAGAAGTGCGGCTCGATGAACCCGGTCAGAATCTTAAAATCGGCTTCCAACAGGGTGCGGTTGAGGCGCACGGGGTGGCCAAAAGAGGTTTCGCCCAGCGCCACCAGTTTCGTATCGTCGAAGGCATTGTGCTGCTCGCAGCGGTAATGATCCACCACAAAATCGCCCAGCATGGCGCGCAGTTCCGCGGGGGTCTGCTGGCGGTGGGTGCCCAGCGCGTTGAGCAGGGTGATATCTTTGCGGCGCACCCCGGCGGCTTCCAGCTCGGCCAGCAGCACCGGCAGCAGGCGCTGGTTGGGCGTGGCCCGCGTAATATCGGAATGGGCCACCACCACCCGGTCGCCGGGTTTCACCCGCGCCGCCAGCGGGGCCGACCCAATGGGCGTGGCCAGCGCCGCGCGAATGGCGGCGGTTTCATCCGCCAGCCCGCTGGTATGCCGGGGGCGCAGCACATCCGCCGCCACCGGCAAATCGACACACAACCCGTTTCGTCCGTAGGAAAGATCGATTTTCATAGGTCTATTTTACCAGAATCCGGCGCCCGTCCTACGGTCCGACGTAAACCAGCCGGTAAACCCGGTTGCCTTTATCGTCGCTGATGAACATGCTGCCGTCTGGGCTAAAAACCACATCGGCGGGGCGGCCCCAGGTGGCGGCATCGCCACAGGGCAGGCCGGGCGCGCGCCAGCCGTTGACGAAGGTTTCAGAGCTGACCGGAACGCCGTTTTGCAGCACGATGCGCTCCACCTGGCAGTCGCGAATATTGACGCCGGTGGTATTCCACGAGCCGTGCAGTGCCACGAACAGGTCCTTTTTATACGCGATGGGAAAGGCCGACTGCGTGGCGAATTCCATGCCGAGCGGCGCGCTGTGGGCCGGCACGCTGAAGAGCGCCGGCTGCACGTTGCTCAGCGAGCAGTCGAACCCGGCGGGCAGGGTCAGGCCGGAACTGGCATCCAGTGTGGCGGGCTGCAGCGGCGAATTGAGGCCCACCACGGTGTTGATGCAGTAGGGCCAGCCGTTCGATTTGCCGCCCTGCACAGCGATGGCCACCGCTTCGGCCGGCAGCGCATCGCCCAGGCCGTCGCGCCCGTTCATGTTGGCCCACAGCGCGCCGCCGGGGGTCCAGGTAAAGTCCACCGTGTTGCGCAGGCCCCAGCTCCACACGGGCTGTTTCAGCGGGTCGGGGTCGCCGGCAAACGGATTGCTTGGCGGAATGCTGCCATCGGGGTTGAAGCGCAGCAGGGCGGCGCGGCGCGGGTCCGGTTCAACGCACACATTGCAGATCGAACCGGCGCTGACGTACATCAGGCCATCTGGGCCAAAGTGGATGGTGCGGGTAGCGTGCCCGCCGATTCCCGGCACGTTGCTGGTGATCAGTTCGCGCTGGTTCAGCACACCGCCGTTGTTGCTGTCGCGCAGGCGTTCCACCTTATCGTTTTCCGCCACGTACAGCCAGTCGGCACGCCACTCTAGTCCGTGCGGCAGGCTCAGCCCGCTGGCCACAATCTCCACACCGTCGGCCAGACCATCGCCATTGCGGTCGGGCAGGCGGGCGATCTGCCCGGCACCGAACAGCGAGACATATAACTGCCCATCCGGCCCAAAGGCCATAAAGCGTGGTATACCGGTGAAGTTCTGCGCGAAGATGCGCACGGCAAAGCCCGGCGGCACGTTCAGCCGGGCGCTGGCCGCGTCGGCCGGCGGCAGCGCCACACTGCGGCGGGTGACCGGCAGGTAATAGCTCTGCGGGGCCCGGCTGGCGAGCGGTGGCTGTGGGGTGGGGCTGGCCGGCGGCATGGTAGCGCGGGCCGTGCTGTTGAGCATGATCGTGCTCAGCAGCACCAGGCTCACCACCAGCACCAGGCGTGATAGAAATACGGTTTTTTGCGAAGAGGGCATCGATTTGCTCCTTGGATGGGTTATGTTTTTTTGCCAGGGCGAAGCAGCGGCAGTGCGGCATGACAAAATCGGATATATATTACCGAATTTTATCAACTTTGCATCCGCTTTGCAACCAGCGATTTGCGAAGGTTATGCGTCAATTCATTTCAGTAATTCAAGCATAGAACAAAATTTCTGATATAATGATTTTATGCGGTTTTGGAGCTGGTTACGAAAATGGTTGGGCCTGGATGCGTCTACGGCGACGCGCACCTTTCACCTGAAGCAGGACGTGCTGCGGGATCTGGAAACGCTGGCCCTGCGCGAGCACAGCCCGCCCGAAGAGTTGGCCAACCGCCTGCTGTCCGAGGTGATCTGGGAGCGCCAGGTCGGCGAGGTGCTGGAGCGCTGGTACCGCCTGACGCCGCGCGAGCAGGAAGTGGCGGCCCTGATCTGCCTGGGCTGCACCACCCAGCAGATTGCCGACCGCCTGACGGTGTCACACGGCACGATCAAGAGTTACGCCCACCACATTCTGGAGAAGTTTGATGTACACAGCCGCGTCGAGCTGCGCGAACTGCTGGCGCATTGGGATTTTAATGAATGGGAAAAATAGACGTGCGCAGCCTGGGGCGCAGCCTGTAGAGCCTGCGTCTGCTGCCGCAAATCAGCGCTAAAGCCGCCTGGTCGGTCGCTTTTACCCCTGATTTTCCGCGATAACCTTCAGAATCGCTTCCACGTCGTAGACACAGCCGCCCCAGGTGCCGCCGCTCAGATTTTGCAGCGCGGCCCACAGGCGCGTGTCGTCCGGCAGGTCGGGGTCGGGGGCCAGGCCGGGGTGCGGCGGGCGGGCCGCCAGCACGGCGGCCCCCGCGGCGGTGCTGCCCTCGCTCAGCAGGTCGATGCTGCCCGTCAACCGGATGCGGTCGACCACAATCTGCAGCGGGTCGCCATCGCGCACCCGCCCCAGCGGGCCGCCGGCCAGCGCCTCGGGGCCGATATGCCCGATGCAGGCCCCGGTACTCACCCCGCTGAAGCGCGCGTCGGTGAGCAGCGCCACCTGTTTGCCCCACGTCAGGTATTTGAGGGCCGAGGTGAGCTGGTAGGTCTCTTCCATGCCGCTGCCCAGCGGGCCGCGGCCCATCAGCACCAAAATATCGCCCGGATGCACCGCATTTTCCTTAATGGCGGTGATGGCGGCGCGTTCGCTGGTGAACACGCGCGCCGGGCCGGTCTTGCGGTACACCCCATCGGGGTCCACCACGGCCGGGTCGATGGCGGTGCTTTTGACCACCGCGCCCTGCGGGGCCAGGTTGCCACTTAGAAAGGTGATGGTACTGGTCAGCCCGCGTTCGCCGGCGCGCGCCGGCGACAGAATCACATCGTCCGGGTTCACCCCGTCCAGCGTGCGCAGCCGCTCGCGCATTGTTGTGCGCCGCCGGCTGGTTTCCCACTGGCGCAGGGCTTCTTCCAACGTGCCGCCCTGGGCGGTGCGCGCGTGCAGCCGCAGCAGCCCCAGGTCGCGCAGGTGCAGCATCACCTCGGGCACACCGCCCGCCAGGAAGACCTGCACCGTGGCATAGCCAGAGGGCCCGTTGGGCAGCACATCCACCAGGCGCGGCACGGCGCGGTTGACGGCGGCCCAATCTTCCATCACCGGGCGGCGCAGCCCCGCGGCATGCGCGATAGCGGGAATGTGCAGCAGCAGGTTGGTGCTGCCGCCGAATGCGGCGTGCACTACCATGGCGTTGTGCACGGCGTCCGCCGTCAAAATAGCAGGCACGCCCAGCCCGGCGGCCTCCAGTTGCATCAAAGCCTGCGCCGAGCGGCGCGCCAGGTCCTGCCAGATGGGCTGCCCGGAAGGCGATAGCGCCGAATGCGTCACCGCCAGGCCCAGCGCCTCGGCCACTACCTGGCTGGTGGCGGCGGTGCCCAAAAACTGGCAGCCCCCGCCAGGCGAAGCGCAGGCACGGCAGGCCAGTTCGGAGGCTTCTTCCAGGCTGATCAGCCCCTGCGCAAAGCGCGCGCTGACCGTTTGCACCTTGCCCGCGTCTTCGCCGTCTTCGGGCAGCAGCGTTACCCCTCCCGGCACAATTACCCCCGGCAGTTTGCGCTGTGAGGCCACGGCGATCAGCATGGCGGGCAGGCCTTTGTCGCAGGTGGCCACGCCCAGCACCCCGCGCCGGGTGGGCAGCGAGCGGATCAGCCGCCGCAGCACGATGGCGGCGTCGTTGCGATAGGCCAGGCTGTCGAACATGCCCGTGGTGCCCTGGGTGCGCCCGTCGCAGGGGTCGGTGACGTAACCGGCGAAGGGAATGGCGCCCAGGCGGGTGAATTCTTCGGCGGCGGCTTGCATCAGCCAGCCCACTTCCCAGTGCCCCACATGGTAGCCCAGGGCCACCGGTTGGCCGTCTGCGCCGCGGATGCCGCCCAGCGTGCCCAGAATCAGGAATTCCTTGGCCAGCAGGCGGGAAGGCTGCCAGCCCATGGCGGCATCCTGCGTCAGGCCGAAGACGTCACCGCTGGCCGCATTGCGCAGCCAGTCGGCCTGCAGCGGCAGGCTGCCCTGCGGCCCGCGGGCATGCGTGTGCACCTGGTACAACTCGGGTTCGTCAGAATCGATGGGGAGGAGCGGGAGTGGGTTCATTGTGATTTTGACCTAGGGAGTGTTGGGCTTGGGTGGTGGGAAACGGTACTGCAGCGCCAGCCCGCCCCCGGCAGTTTCGCGGTACAGCGAGGGCAGGTCGTGCCCGGTCTGCTTCATTACTTTGACACAGTCGTCAAACGACACGCGGTGGCTGCCGTCGGAATAGCAGGCAAACTCGGCGCAATCGAGGGCGCGCGTGGCGGCGAACACGTTGCGCTCGATGCAGGGAATCTGCACCAGCCCGTTCACCGGGTCGCAGGTCAGGCCCAGGTGATGCTCCAGCCCCATTTCGGCAGCATATTCAATCTGCCGGATCGAACCGCCCATCAGTTGCGCCGCCGCCGCCGCCGCCATGGCGCAGGCCGTGCCGATTTCACCCTGGCAGCCCACCTCCGCGCCCGAGATGGAAGCGTTGTGTTTGATCAGGTTGCCGATCAGCCCGGCAGTGGCCAGGGCGCGCAGTCGGTGAATTTTGGGGGTGCGCACAGTGTCTTCAATGTGGCGCAGCACCGCCGGCAGCACCCCGGCTGAGCCGCAGGTGGGCGCAGTGACCACCTGCCCGCCGCCGGCGTTCTCTTCAGCCACCGCCAGGGCATAAGCCGGCAGGTAGCCTTCCTTCACCAGCGCGCCGCCGTTCAGGCAGATCTTGCGCTGGAAGGTCCAGGCCCGCCGCGCCAGCCCCAACCCGCCGGGCAGCGCGCCTTCGGCCTGCAAACCGCGTACGATGGCCTGGCGCATGGCGCGCTCCACCTCGCGCAAAAAATCCCAGATGGCCGGGCCTTCGCATTCCTCCACATACTCCCAAAACGTTTTGCCGTTCTGGGTGCAGTATTTCATAATCTCCTGCATCGAATCCAGCTGGTAGACCGGTTCGCTGGCGGCCAGTTGGTCTTCTTCAGTCAGCGCACCGCCGCCCGGACTGTAGACGCGCCAGAACTCCAAAATCTGCCCGCCGGCATCCAGCGCGCTGAATTCCATGCCGTTGGGGTGCAGCGGCAGCACTTCGTCGGGCTTCCAGGTAATTTCTACCGGGCGCGGCTGCAGCGCGGCCTGGATGGCCCGGTCAGTAAGGTGGCCGCGCCCGGTGGCCGCCAGGCTGCCGTAGAGCGTCACCCGAAACAAAACGGCTTCCGGCACGCGCGCGCCAAACAGCTCGGCCGCCCGGCGCGGCCCCATGGTGTGGCTGCTGGAGGGCCCGTAGCCGATACGATATAGTTCACGAAGAGAATTCATGGGTCGATTATAATCAATATCCGCGGGAGCGGATGGCTGGATCGGTGTCTTGAGAAAGGCGGTGCTTCATGTTAATCGAACCCCTGGATGAAAGGCAATTGTGCGCGGCGGCTGAGGAGCTGGCCTGGCGCGACCCCGATTTGCGCGGGGTGTTGGAGCGCTACGGCGTGCCGCCGTTGTGGGCGCGCGCGCCGGGGTTTGCCACGCTCATCCGCATTATTCTGGAGCAGCAGGTCTCGCTGGCCTCGGCCGCGGCCGCGTTTGGGCGCTTGCAAACGGCCTTGGGCCAGGTGGTTCCCACCGCATTTTTGACACTGGATGATGTGCAGCTGAAAGCGATTGGTTTCAGCCGTCAGAAGGCGCGCTACGGCCGTCTGCTGGCCGAGAAACTGGGCAGCGGCGGCCTGAACCTGGCAGAACTGGCCGGGTTGGAAGATGACGCGGTGCGCGCCCGGCTGACGCAGCTGAAGGGCATCGGGCGTTGGAGCGCCGACATCTATTTGCTGATGGCACTCTGCCGCCCGGATATCTGGCCGCGCAGCGACCTGGCCCTGATCAGCACCGTGGCGCGTCTCAAACACCTGCCGGCTCTGCCCACCGCGGCCGAGTTTGAACAGATCGGCGAGGCCTGGCGCCCCTGGCGCTCGGTGGCGGCGCGCCTGGCTTGGTTTGAATATCTGGGCGGCAAAGGCTGAACTGCCCGGGCAATTGGAGATTGAGGTGAAGATGAAAACCTGGAAGACCATTTCGCGCACCCCCATTTTGCGGGTGAGTAAATTTCTGGCGCTGGAAAACCACGTGGTGGAACTGCCCGATGGACGCGTGATTTCGGATTGGCCGTGGGTGATCACGCCCGATTATGTCAACGTAGTCGCAATCACCCCGGACGAGCATTTTCTGGTCTTTCGCCAGGTTAAATATGGCGTGGAAGGCACCTCGCTGGCGGCGGTGGGCGGCTACATCGAGCCGGGCGAAGACCCGCTGCTGGCCGCCCAGCGCGAACTGCGCGAGGAAACCGGCTGTACCGCCGAGCAGTGGCAGGCGCTGGGCTGCTACCGGGTGGACGCCAACCGCGGCGCCGGGCTGGCCTACTTCTTTTTGGCGCGCGGCGCGCAGCGCGTCACCGAACGCGACGCCGACGACCTGGAAGAACAGCAACTGCTGGAACTGACCCGCGCCGAAATCGAACTCGCCCTGTTTCAGGGCGAGTTTAAGGTGCTGGCATGGTCGGCAGTGCTGGCGCTGGCTTTGCTGCGCCTCTAACGCCGGGTTGCCGCTATAAGTGGCGGTCGGCAAAGTTGAGATAGCAGGCCCAGTCGTAATCCGTCTGGTCGTGCTTGCCGGGCCGGATGTGATAGCCGACCCGGCCGTCTCCGCTCAGCGGCTGCGCGAGGGCGGGCATCGCCGCGCTGGCCAGCCCGGTGCTGCCCAGCAGGCGGTAGACCGGGCCGGCATGCAGGGCGGAGAGAAATTCGCCGCGCGGATCGGCCCACAGGTCTTCGGCGGCGCTGGCCACATACACCGGGCGCGGCGCGACCAGCGCCAGCAGTTCGTGCTGGTCGAATGGCAGTTCAGCCTCGCGCTCGCTGTATTGCTTGAAGTTCTCGCAAAACCAATGCGGAAAGCGGGTGTTGATGCGCTCGACGGTTTCACCGAAACAACGCCGGGAAATCGCCGCCCCGCAGCTGCCGGAGTCGTTGGAAATCACCAGCGCAAAACGCTCGTCCAGCGCGCCGGCCCACAGCGCCGCCTTGCCCAGGCGCGAATGGCCGATCACTGCCACCCGCGCGGCATTCACCGCCGGTTCTCGCTCCAGGGCATCCAGCGCCCGGCTGAGCCCCCAGGCCCACGCGCCTACGGCGCCCCATTCGTGCGCGGCGGGGCGCGTCTGGCCGGGCTGGTAAAACAGCGGCTGCACGCCGTTTTGAAAGCCATCGTCAAAATCGGGGTCCAGGTCGCCGTAATAGGCCGTGACCAGCCCATAGCCGCGCTGTAGCAGGGTTTCTACAGGCCAGCGGCTGGCTTCACTGCCGCGGGCGGCCGGTGTCGCACGGTGATTTTCCACGCCGGGAACGTGTTCTGGCAGCCACTGGCTGGAAAGGCGGATTTCCGGGTCGGGGTGGATGGCATGATTGCCGTTGAAATTAAGCCCCAAGAACACCGGCGCCGCCTGGGTGCGCCGGGCCGGCAGGTAGATTAACAGATCCATGTGCGGCCCGCTGGGTGCGGTGGTGAAGTGCACGCGCACTTCCTTGCGTTCGGCCAGGCCGCTCAGCGCCAGTTGGACCGGGGAAGTCACCTTAAAGTGCATCCCAACCGGCTTGCCCGGCGCCGCACCATACATTTCGCGCTCAAAGAGCGCCACCAGTTCCGGGCGGCGCTGCTGCCGCCAGACTTCGGCGCGGGTCACCGGGCTGCCGTCGGCCAGGGTCAGCGCGTCTGGCAGAGTGTAGGCGGGCACGCGCGCTTCTTCATAAATTGTTTCCAGCGTCATTTTTCAGTTCCCTGCTACTTCAAAATTGGAATGTACTGGTGATATTTTAGCAGAACAGGGTCGATTGTTGGGGCTGGAGTGCGCGTAAGGGTACGCGTGGGCGTTTTGCTGGGGGTGACCGTAAAGGTAGCGGTAGCGGTGCGCGAGGCGGTGGGTGTAAAGGTGCGGGTGGCTGTGGGCGTAGCTATGCTGCCGCCCGTGGGATTGTTAGAGATGGTCACCCCAAACCCGCTGGCGGTGGCCACGTCCACCCGCACCCAAATGCCGTTGGCGGCATCGCTGAAGGTCTCACCGGGCAGCCACATGGCCCCCGCATCGCCGGTATTGTTGTTGCCATCCAGGTCAACGAGCTGGGCGGGGATGCGCTGAGATGGATCGATCAGGTGCAGAATGACCGCCTGCCCCGGCAGCTTGAGGTCATAGCCGGTTTTGCGGCGCACTTCCACCGTATAGAACTGGGTGGAATTCTGGATCGGGATTTTAATCAACTGCACGTTGGCGGTTTGCGGCAGGGCCAACTGTTCCAGGGTGAACGATTGCTGGCTGCCGGCACTCACGCTGGCCTGCTTGCCCGCCAGCCAGCCCTCCAGATCCTTGTGATAGGCGATGGTATGCTGTCCCAGGCAGCCGTAGGTGGCATCGCGCAGGTTGACACAGTCGGTCCAGGTGTCGCTCATCACGTCCAAGCGGTTATCGTAGACGGAGGAGCGGTTGAAGGCCGAGTGCGGCAGACCAAAACCGTGGCCCATTTCGTGCGCGATCACGGTAATCTCTGCGTAGCCCCAGGGCGGCTCCCAGGTCATATAATAGCGCCGGGTGCTGCCATCCAGGGTCAGATAGCGGCTGCCGCCCCAGGCGGAGGCATCCAGGTCGGAGTTAAACATTAAATTGATGCCCACGAAGGCCATGTAATTGAGCACGCTGTCTGCCGCGGCAGTGCAGTCGTTAGTCAGGCGGTTCAGGTCCGCTTCCAGCGCCGCGTCGGCGTCCATATTATAAATATAGTACGAACGCGGCTGCGGCAGAGTGAACCATTGGCTGGTGGCCTGGCTGCCGGCAATATTCATCAGGTTATAAGATTGTTCGCGCCAGTAATGGTCCAGCAGCGGGTAGGTGGAACCGTACATGCCCGCGAAATAGGCAGCATTTTTGGGTTCGGCCGCGATGTCGTTAAACTTGCACATCACCGTCACCCACGGCTGCGCCCCGCTCACCTGCGGGGCAGCGGGCGGCGGCTGATCTGCCGCCGGCAGCGGGCTGACGTTGAATACCGCGAAACCGTCCGGCTGCCAGGCGCCGTTGAGGGTGATCCACTGGTCGCGCGCGCGCAGCAGTTGGTCGATGGGCAGCGGCAGGATAGCGCTAAATTGCAGTTCCACATCCGGCTCGCCGGGGCGCAGCAGCCGGTAGTGGGTTTCACTCTGGCCCAGGCCGGGCTGCCCATCCCCCCACGTGATTTCCAGCCGCCCGGCCAGCGCCATGCCGTTTGCCGGTGGCTGGGCCGCGGCCGCCGGCCGGCCCGCTTGTGGCGAAAATTCGCTCAACAGGCACAAAATAATGGCAGCGATCAGGGATAAAACTACCCGGAATTTAGTTGGGAAGAGCGGATTCATTTTCATTTAATCATTATAGGGCGCACGGCGGCGGTTGTGGTTTACAAAATTGTTGGGTGTAGCGCAGAGAAGTGGAGCGGTTCCAAATCGCCTGGAACCGCTCCAAATGAGGGTATTGAGATGCTGTGGATTTATCGCTGAGCAGCCAGCAACAGGCGTTTTTGGACGCCCGCCGTGGCGACACCCTTGCATAAGCCTACAATTCCCCCGTAAAAAATGACAGGTAATACCCTGAAGCGGGTCCCCGCCAACGGGGCGGGAGGCTGCTAAGCCGGGTGAAAGCCTGGCGGGTTGGGGAGGGGGTTCTGTGCCTTTCTGCCTTATACTTCACTGTAGAAAAGGCCCCGGAATGAGACTTGAATTTTTCCCATATCCATTTATAATCGGCAGCGCAATTCTGGCCATGCTCCTTGCCATTCTTTGGCGTCAAAAATCCCGCCTCTCCTACCTGCTCCTTTTTGCGCTGTTTTCGCTTTACCTGCTGCTGGTCTTCGGCGCGACCCTATTTCCCATCCCGGTTGTCACCAGCGCCAGGCAGTCCGCTGCGTCTATCTTTTCACGGGTCAACCTGATCCCCTTTGATTACAGCCGCTATTTCCGCGTCAATCCCACCTATCTCTTCTTGCGCGAAATTGTCGCCAATATCCTGCTGGCGCTGCCCTTTGGTTTTGGCATCCGCTGGATCCTCCGCTTTCGTGCGCGGCATATTTTCTGGCAGGCGCTGGCTTTTGGCTTTGGGATCGAAACCAGCCAACTGCTCCTGTGCCTGGCGTTGGGAATGTACTACCGCGGTGTAGATATCACGGATGCGCTGCTGAACGCGCTGGGCGTTCTGTGCGGTTACGGCCTGTTTTTGCTTTTCTCCCGGCGCTTCGCCGCGCTCATTCAGCATTTCCAGCTCGAACCTCACGCCGGATCGCGCTCACGGTCCTGAATATCCGGCGCAGCCTCATTGCATTAAAATGGACTGCGGCTGACCCAATCCAAGGTCAATCAATTTTCCGAACACGCGCATGCTTTGTTTTTCGCCGTTTACAAGCGCAAACGTACATTGCCCGCCGCTGACCTTGACCTCGATCACGCTGCCGCGATAGCTTACCGAAAATTCGTAACCGCTCCATTTTGCGGGCAAAATCGGTGTGAAACTGATCCCATCTTCTTTGAGCCGCAGCCCCGCAAAGCCGTACACGATGGCCATATAGTTGCCGCCCATATTGGCCGTGTGGATTCCGTCTTTGGTATTTTTATGCGTGTTGAAAAGGTCAAGCTTCGCAGAATCGCCGAAATATTCGCTCGCTTTCTCCGCAAAACCAAGCCGGGAGGCCACAATCGAGAAAATGCACGCAGACAGCGATGAGTCGTGGGTCGTGATCTTTTCGTAAAAAGCAAACGATTTCCGGATGGTCTCCTGGCTTTGATAATCCTCCAGGATGAAATGCGCCATCACTGTATCCGCCTGTTTGCAGACTTGATAGCGGAATAAATGCAGGGGGTGGTAATGCAGCAGCAGCGGATAATTCTCTTTCGGCGTGTCGGCAAAATTCCAGGCTTTTTTCTGTAAAAACGAATCATCCTGCGGGTTGATGCCGAGTTCTTCATCATAGGGCAGATTCATCGCTTCACTGGCTTTGATAAAATCGCCAATTTCGTGCTGCGTGATGCCAGTTTTTTCTGCCAGCTCCGCAAGTTTTCCGCTTTCCTTCAATAAACCATAAAACTTTGCCGCCCAATACAGGCTGTATTTGGCCAGCGCGTTGGTGTAGTAGTTATTGTTGACGATGCAGGTATATTCATCCGGGCCGGTCACATCGTTGATCTGAAATTTGCCCTTGTAAAAATTGCCGACATCCAGCCAGAGGCGTGCGATTTCAAAAAGCAGCTCCGCACCGGTGCTGACGATAAAATCAAAGTCGCCCGTCGCAAGATAGTATGCGACAATTGCATATGCGATATCCCCATTAATATGATACTGCGCCGTACCCGATGGATAATGCCCCGAGCATTCGCTGCCCATAATGGTGCGCCAGGGGAACAGCGCCCCCCGCGTGTGCCCCAAAATTCGGGCATTTTCTTTTGCGAATCCCAGGGTCTTATACCGCATGGCAATCAACTTTTTACAAAATTCCGGCATGGTCAGTACGAAGAACGGCTGGATATACATCTCGGTATCCCAGAAATAATGGCCTTCATACCCCTCTCCGCTCAAGCCTTTTGCGGCAATATTGCCATATTCGTCTTTCGTGACCGATTGAATCAACTGGTACATGTTAAACCGCAGCGCCAGATTCAAGTCGTCATCGCCATCAATATTCAGCTCGCAGCGCTTCCAGCAGTCGGCCAGGTACTGCGCCTGCTCAGCGTAAAGCGTTTCAATCGGAACAGAAGTGGCATTGGCAAGTTCCAGCGCACAGGCTTTCCTCACATTCGCGCAGCGGATGGAATCTGTGATGGCGGTAACTTTGACCAGCCGCACGGGCTGATCTTTTTCCACGTCCATGCTGAATGTGGCGGTCGCCCCGCCTACGCTTTGGATCAGTGCGGTTTCAGGCTTGCCCGACAGGCTGTGTTTCACTCCGCTGCAGCACATAAGCTGTGATTTTACCGTTTTGGATGTGATGAAAGAACTGTCCGCCCAGATTTCCACCTTTTCAACGGCAATATGTTGAAAACTTTCCCCTGCGATGCGCGGATCGCTGGGGTCAAAATAGTTCATTACATCGCCCTTGTGACCGGAAATAAAGCTAATTTTCGCGTCAGAATTTTTCACCGTGACCTGAAAATCGATGATAAACAGCGCGAGCCGCGTGAAAGCAGTCATGCGCCGGATTACGATTTCGACTTCTTTCCCGTGCGGAGATTTCCACAGCACCCGCCTGGCGGTAAAACCCCCGGCCATATCCAACCAGCGCGAGCTTTCAAGTACCTCGCCGGTAAACATGCTGAAGTCTTCGCCGCCGATCGTTAGTTGGATGCCCTGGGTGTCTGCCACATTGAGCATGGTCTGTTTTTCTTCGACCAGGCCAAACAGCTTTTCCGCCTGTTTCATCTCCGAAAAATCGTAAAACCCGTTGATGTACATTCCTCGAACGGTTTTAAAGCCGTCCGGGTAGCCTTCTTCAAAATTAGCGCGGACGCCGATATAGCCGTTGGCGTTGTGGAAAAGCGTTTCGCCCAGCAGCAGCGCGTCATTATCGAGCTCGAAATCTTTGATTTCATAAATAAAGTTGTGCATTTCAAGCATCCTTTGCCGGCAAACCGAAGAAGCTTTGCAACACCACCGGGCGAATCTGTTCGGGCATTAACGGCAGCCCCGGCAACTGCGCGGCGCTCACCCATTCCAGCTCGTAGACGTTTTGAGCAGTCTGCCAGCCTTTTTCTGGGAAACCCAGCGCCAGCTCGCCGATAAAGCTGTTGGCCAGAAAATAATGTTCCACCCGGCCCAGGTTAATGAAGGAGGCCACCCGCGGGCCGAGTGTGATATCCAGGCCGGTTTCTTCGCGCGCTTCGCGCACGCAGGCCTCAGCCGGGGTCTCGCCTGGCTCAATTTTGCCGCCGGGCAGCACGTAATAATCCCGCCCCTGGTTGAGGCGGTGCAGCAGCAGCACCTTGCGGTGGAAGTGATCGATGATGATGGCAACGGCGCGTGGTTTCATGGTTTCATTATAAGCAATTTCTGAGAATCGGGTTTTCATACCTTGACATTTTTCCTAATCAGAGTAAAATCGGGTTATATGTGCACTCTGAATGCGATTGTGTCTGAACTGAAGCGACGACCCCACTTTCACCCATATTTTGGGACAGTGGGTTTTTGCTGTTTGGGATAATCGTAACCGAAAGATTTCCTGATTGGTTCAAAAGCAAGCCCCCCGGGTCCCGGGGGGCTTTTTTTATGAAATTTTTTTGGAGGAAAGTATGTCACCTGAATTAACTGCAAGTTGTCCGGAATGCGCCGCCGAAATCACCCTCAAGGATGTGATGCAGGGCGAAATCGTGGTTTGTCCCGATTGTGGTGTGGACCTTGAGGTCACCAGCATTGAACCGCTGACGCTGGATCTGGCGCCGATGGAAGAAGAAGATTGGGGCGAGTAGCCTGCTGTGCTCACGGAGAATAAGCCATGAAAATCGGTATCCTGATGTCCCGCGTACGGGTTGAAGAAAAAATGCTGCTGTCCACCCTGGACCAGTTGGGTGTTCATTATGATCGCATCGACGACGGCGCCGCTCAGCTCGATTTGAACGACCCTGCGCCCTGGACGCAGTATGATGCCATTCTCGAGCGTAGTGTCTCGTTTGCGCGCGGCCTGTACACCACCCAGATCCTCAACGCCTGGGGCGTCCCGACCGTCAACATGGCGCATGTCGCCGCCACCTGCGGTGACAAATTGGTCACCTCAGCCGCACTTTCGCGCGCCGGTATTGCCCAGCCGCGCCTGAAGGTGGCTTTCACCCCCGAATCGGCACTGGAAGCCATTGAAGAATTTGGCTACCCGGTGGTTTTGAAACCCATCGTGGGTTCATGGGGCCGCCTGCTCTCCAAGATCAATGACCGCGACGCCGCCGAAGCCATTCTCGAGCATAAAGACACCCTCGGTTCATACCAGCACTCGGTCTTTTATATTCAAGAATACATCGAGAAGCCCGGTCGCGATATCCGCGCGATGGTGGTGGGCGACCAGACCGTGTGCGCCATTTACCGCAGTTCCTCTCACTGGATCACCAACACCGCGCGCGGCGGGCAGGGTGAGATGTGCCCGGTGACGCCCGAACTGAACGAGATTTGCGTCGCCGCGGCCAAGGCCGTGGGCGGCGGTGTGCTGGCGGTCGATATCCTCGAAGACCCCAACCGCGGTTTCCTGGTGAACGAAGTCAACCACACCATGGAGTTCCACACCCTGGCCCCCACCACCGGCGTGAACGTGGCCGGGCTGATTGTGGACTTCACCCTAAAGGTAGCCAAAGGCGAAATTCGCACCAGCATCCCCAGCGCCACCCAGCCGGAAACGGTGAAGCCGCGCCAGAATGCGCCCCTGCCGGTGTATGCCGGGTACAACCCGCTGAGGTTAAGATGATCAAGGCTTCGATCATTGGCGGTTCCGGCTATGCCGGCGGTGAAGTGCTGCGCCTGCTGCTCGACCACCCCCAGGTGACAGTGGGCCAGGCTACCTCGGAGAGCCATTTGGGCGAGTATGTCTACCAGCAGCACCCCAACCTGCGCAAACGCACCCAGCTCAAATTCAGCTCGCGCTCCGTGCTGGAGCCGTGCGATGTGCTCTTTTTGGCCCTGCCGCACGGCGAGGCGCAGAAAGAAATCGAGCACTACGCCGGCCTGGCCCCTAAAATTGTGGACCTTTCGGCTGATTTCCGGCTGAAAGATATGGCCCTGTATAAAAAGTATTACGAGGGCGAGCACGCCGCGCCTGGCTGGCTGGGCAAATTTGTCTACGGCCTGCCCGAACTGCACCGCGCGGAAATGCAGTCTGCCAGCTATATCAGCGGGGTGGGCTGCAATGCCACCGCCACTATTCTGGCACTGCTGCCGCTGGTGAAGAACAACCTGCTCGACCCGGCCAGACCGGTAATTGTGGATATCAAGGTCGGTTCGTCCGAGGGCGGGCAGTCGCCCAACCCCGGTTCGCATCATCCCGAACGCAGCAGTGTGGTGCGCACCTTCTCGGCCTACGGCCACCGCCACACCGCAGAAGTAATTCAGGAGTTGGGGCTGAGCAACGTGCACCTCACCATGACCTCGGTCGACCTGGTGCGCGGAGCGCTGGCGGCGGCGCATGCCTTTGTGAAGCCGGGTGTGGTGCTCAAGGACCTGTGGAAGGCCTACCGCGCCTTTGCCGAGTCGGAGCCGTTTGTGCGCCTGGTGAAAGATTCGCGCGGCATTTATCGCGTGCCCGAGCCCAAAATTTTGGCCGGCAGCAACTATGCCGATGTAGGTTTTGACCTGGACCCCGAGAGCGGGCGGGTGGTAAGCCTGTGTGCGATTGACAACCTGATGAAAGGCGCGGCGGGGTCGGCAGTGCAGGCCATGAACCTGATCTGCGGTTTTGCCGAAACGGCTGGCCTGGAGTTCAGCGGCCTGCATCCCATCTGATTCATGGCCCTCATTCCACGCGGTGGCGCTTTTCGCCGCCGCGTGATTTTATAAATGAACGCGCACGTTTTACCACACTGAAAAAAATTCTCCGTGTTCTCCGTGACTCCGTGGGTAGATCATATAAGGAACGGCTCATGATTGTCGTAAAAATTGGTGGGGCGCAGGGTGTGGCGCTGAATGCGGTGTGCCGGGATATTGCGGCGCTGGTCAAGGCGGGTACGCCGGTGATTGTGGTTCACGGCGGCTCAGCCGAGACCAATGATATTTCCGAACAGCTCGGCCACCCGCCCAGGTTTGTTACCAATGCGCAGGGCTTTACCAGCCGCTACACCGACCGCACCACCCTGGAAATCTTCGCGATGGTTACCAATGGCAAAATCAACACGCTGCTGGTCGAAACGCTGCAAAAGGGCGGGGTGAATGCCTTTGGCATTTCGGGGTTGGATGGCCGGCTGATGCTGGCAAAGCGCAAGGATGCCATCCGCATCGTCGAAAACGGCCGCCCGCGCATTTTACGCGATGATTTCACCGGCAAAATTGAAGTGGTCAACGGCGCGTTGCTGAAGACCCTGGTGCAGATGGGCTACACCCCGGTGGTTTCGCCGCTGGCCATTTCGCCGGAGGGCGAGGCCCTCAATGTGGATGCCGACCGCGCGGCGGCGTATGTGGCCGGGGCGGTGCAGGCCGAACAACTCATCATTCTCACCAATGTGCCCGGCCTGCTGCGCCATTTCCCCGATGAAAGTTCGCTCATCCCGCATGTGCCCAAGGCCGGCCTGGAACAGGCGCTGGCGTTTGCCGAGGGCCGCATGAAGAAAAAGGTGCTGGGCGCCACCGAGGCGCTGGACCTGGGTGTGGCCAAAGTGGTCTTTGCCGATGGGCGCATCGAACAGCCCCTGTTCGGCGCCCTGGCCGGCAAAGGCACCGTCATCAGCTAAAAAAATCACCGGGTGCGCCAAAACGGCGCCCCGGCAGGAGCATGTGCCAAAACTGCTCTGACCTATCCCCCCTGTCCCATAGGCGGTAACATAAGGCCAATATCGTGATTAGCGACACAAACCCATCCCTCCCCGGCCCTCCCCTCCCCGCAGGGAAGGGAGGGCGAAAAACATAATGGTTCTTTTTGCCAGCTTTTGCTGGCAAAAAGAACCAAAAAATAGAATCTCCCCTTCTCTCCCCGGTTTTTGGGGAGAGAAGGGGGCAGGG
>Ga0105047_10002010_pt1 | contig 36467 bp, 31 predicted proteins | sample MAT04_FD_78384 | JGI IMG/M metagenome (GOLD analysis project Ga0105047, IMG submission 78384) | Freshwater microbial communities from Lake Fryxell liftoff mats and glacier meltwater in Antarctica - MAT-04 (megahit assembly) | ecosystem: Environmental > Aquatic > Freshwater > Ice > Liftoff... | reverse complement strand
GGCCCCGATGGGTGCGGCCCCGATGGGTGCGGCACCCGGATCGTTCGGCGCGCCTGTCGCGGGCGGCTTCGGAGCGCCCGCGCCGGGTGGCTTCGGCGCGCCCGCGGCTGGTGGATTTGGCGCGCCCGCCTCGGGTTTTGCCCCCGCGCCCCTCCCGATCCCATCGCAGCCGCCCTCGGGATTCCCGGAGCCGCCTCCCGCCCTTCCTGCGAACAACACGATCTGGATCGTGCTCGCCGTCGGGGCGGTCCTGGTGTTCCTGCTCACCAGCGCGGCGCTGGGCGCGTATTTCGTCTTCGGGTGGGGATGAGGTTCGTCTTCGGATGAGGTTCGTCTTCGGTTGAGCTCGTCTTCGGGTGCGCTCGCCTTCGGGGATGTGCCCGTGGTCGCGGCGCCAGCGTAGGATGCGGGACGTGCTCGTCCGCCTCTCGACTTCCCTGCTCCTCGCGCTGTGGCTCGCCGCGAGCGGTGCTGCCCATGCGCAGGAGGTGGAGGTCGAGACCGCCGAGGTCGCGCCGTCCGTGAGCGAAGGCGCAGCGACCGAGGCGACCGAGCGCTCGGCGTCGCATGGCGCGGACCTGCGCATCGGCGTGCTCTTGCTCCCTACGGGCGACATGGATCCGGCGACCACCGACGCGCTCACCGAGCTGTTGATCGCTGCGGTCGCGTCGCGCGGCTCGCCGCAGATCGTGGGCAAGGAAGAGATCCAGAACCACCTCGGTCGCGATGACGCGGCGATGCTGGAGTGCATGGCCTCTACGACGTGTCTGGCGATAGCAGGGGTGGAGCTCGGGGTGCGCGAGATCGTCTCGGGCACCTTGGGACGACGGGATGGCACGTGGATCTTCGTGCTCGAGCGCATCGATGTACGCACTGGAGATGTCTCGGGCAGGGTCTTTCGGGTGGTGGAGGGCGAGCTCGGCTCGCTGATCGACGCGCTCGCGGGCGCCGTCCCCGAACTCTACGTCGAGGCCGTGCGGCCGGGCCGCATCGTGCTCGTGACCACAGCGGATGGCGCGGTGTCGCTCGATGGAGAGCCGCTGGGGAGCACCGAGGCCGACGTGCCGTTTCGCCGCGAGCTCGTCGCGCCCGGGATGCATGAGCTCACCGTTCGCGCGCTCGGCTACGAGCTGTGGGTGCGCACGGTCGAGGTGCCCGAGGGCGCGAGCGTCATCCTCGACGCCGTGCTCACACCGGCGGCCCATCACTTCGAGGTGCCCGCGCTGACGTGGACCTTCGGTGCGGCCGCGCTGCTGGCGCTGGGCGGCGGCGTGACCCTCGGGGTGCTCTCGGGCGCTTCGGTCGAGGGGACGTCCACCATGCGCGAGGTGTTCGAGTTCTTCGACGCGCGCGAGCGCGAAGCGGTGAGCGCGAACGTGCTCTTCGCGACGGCCGGCGCGTTCACGCTGGCCGCGATCATTCCCCTGATCCTCGCGCTGGTGGAGGAGCCCGCGCCTGCATCGATTGCCGTCCTGCCCCGACTCGAGCTCGACGCCGTGGGGGTGTCCGGTCTCGGGCTCGGGGTCGGGGGCCGCTTCTAAGTGCGCCGCATCGTCGGCGTGGTCGCTTGGCTGGTGTTCGCGCTGGGTTGCTCGGTGAGCCGGCCCCAGCCCACGGATCGATCGTTTCCTTGCGCCATCGACGACGACTGCCTCGAGGGCTTCGACTGCGTCGACCGATCGATGCTCGGACTGCCGGGGTTCTGCGCGCCGAGCTGTGATCCAACGCGGGCTTCTGAGACGTGTCCCGAGGGTCTCTGTACCCCGGACGGAGCGTGCCTCGCTCGATGCGTCCCGGAGCGTGATGGATCCGTTCGGGCCCCGTGTCCCTCGGGGCTCACGTGCGTGCGGACGGACTTGTTTCGCGACGAAGGGATCTGCTGGGCCATCGCGGGCTGCTCGGTGGGCGAAGAGTGTGCGGGTGAAGACGTCGCGTCCGCGTGTCTCTCGGAGGTGCTCGGCGTGCCCGCTCTCATCGCGGGCCTGCCCATCGCGACCAACCGTCTCTATTGCTTGCCGACGCCCACGGGGCCGCTGCGTGATCGTTGTGCGGTCGGCGCGATCCCCTTGGCGGGGCGCGGCGATTTTCCCGGCGCGTGCCTCCCCACTTGCAACGATCGCGGCGACACCTGCCCGCCCTCGATGAGCTGCTGGAGTGATCTGGGCTGGCTCTTCGGCGCCGTGCAGCAGAGCGTGTGTTGGGTCGGCGAGTGGGGCGCGCTGTGCGCATCGGATGCCGAGTGCCTCTTGGGACGCTGCCTGGATGTGGGCGACGGACGGCGGGTCTGCACCGAGCGATGCGACGACGTGCCCATCGGCGACGGTGGGTGCGACGCGCTCTCCGAGGTCAGCTTCTCCGCGCCCGGCGGCAGCGAGTTCACCTGCCGCACCGTGGGCGACGCGTCGGTGTGTGTCCCGCGCGGCCGCATCGGCGCGCCGTGTGGCGCGGGGAGGCCCTGTCTCGATGCGCTGCGCTGCTTTCTCCTGCGGAACGAGAACACCGGCCTCTGCAGCGAGACCTGCGCCTCGGATGAGGACTGCTTCGTCGAGGGGATCCCAGCGCCGCGGGTGCGCGAGGTGTTCTGCGATCTCGACAACCAGATCTGCCTGCCCCAGCGGAGCACGGGCAGCGCGTGCGGCAGCGCGCACGAGTGCCTCTCCGGGCGCTGCGTCGCCGGTTTCTGCGCCCCTCAGCGGACATGAGCGCGACGCGCGACGCTGCCGCACGAGGGCATTCCATGCCAACGTCGCGCGTGGCCAACCTGCTCGAGTCCGCCGAGGAGCACCATGAGCCGACCTAGCGCGAGCGCGCCGATCGGGGTGTTCGACTCGGGCTTGGGCGGGCTCACCGTGGCCCGCGCCATCGCGGCGTCGCTCCCGGGCGAGACCCTGATCTATCTGGGCGACACGGCGCGGGTCCCCTACGGCACCCGCAGCGCGGAGACCGTGATCCGCTACGCGAGGACGTGTGGTCGCGCGCTCGCAGCGGACGGAATCAAGCTGCTGGTCGTCGCGTGCAACACGGTGAGCGCGGTGGCGCTGGACATGCTTCGGGTGGAGCTCGATCTCCCTGTGCTCGGCGTGATCGAGCCGGGGGCGCGCGCCGCCGTGCAGGCCAGCCGAACCGGTCGCATCGGCGTCTTGGCGACGGCGGGTACGGTGAACTCGGGCGCGTATCCGCGGGCGGTCGCGAACGTGTCGTCCAAAGGCGAGGTCACCCAGCTGGCGGCGCCGTTGCTCGTGCCGCTCGTCGAAGAAGGGTGGGTCGACGGCGAGGTGCCGCGCTTGGTGGTCGAGCGCTACCTCGCGCCGCTGATCGAGCGAGCCGACATCGACGCGCTCGTGCTGGGTTGCACCCACTATCCGCTGGTGCGTGACGTGATCGAGGCCGAGCTCACTCGCCTCTCACCCAAGCCGGTGCAGATCGTCGACAGCGGCGTCGCGGCGGCGTTCGAGCTCGCGCAGCTGCTCACCGATCGGGAGCTCCGCGCGCCACACGTCGAGGGGCAACGAGGCGAGCTTCGGCTGAAGGTCACCGATCGCCCGGGGCGCTTCGCGGAGGTCGCATCGCGCTTCCTCGGCCGCGACGTCGAGAGCCTCGCGGTGCAGCAGATCGACTTGTGAACCGGTGGCTGGGGGACGACGAGGTGCGCGCGGCGCTCCGCGACAAGTACCAGCGGATGCTGGCGCTTCGTGAGGCCGATCGATCGGGTGTTGCGCACGACGAGGACGCGCTGCGCGAGCTCGCCGCTCGCTATCCCGGTGCGCTCCGCGAGCTCGATCGCGCGCCCCTCGACGTGCTTCGAGAGAGGATAGGGGTGCTCGACCCGACGTCCGACGGAGCGCTCCCGGACTGGGCCGAGCCGACCCTGGCGCTTCATCTCGCGCTTGGCTGGGCCCTGGATGTCCGCCGGGCCGCCGGGGCCGATCGCGACCGAGCCCGGGCCTCGCCGGTGTTCGCCGAACGTGCTGACCTACTTGGATTCAAGCCCGCCGATCTAGAAACATTGATGAATCCACCAGATGGTCGGCTCTCGCGCTGGCTGGTGGGCCGGCTAGCGCAGGCGCGCGGCGTGACGGTGGTGGAGGTCGAGCGGCGCCTGTTCGGTCATCTCGAAGGTCATCTTCGGCGAGGGTGGTGACAGTCGCCTAGAAGTCCGGCACACTCAGCCTCCGTGGCCGCTGATGATGTCAAAGGTCCGTCCGTGTCGAGCAACGCGGACGAGGATGAACTCCCTGGTCTCCCCAGCGCGCGCCGAAATCCCGCAGACGCTCTTTCACTGGGGGAGCGCGACGTGAGCGACAGGGCCCGCGCCAACGCGGACGATCCCAACGCGCACGGTGGCGGCGACCTCGACATCACGAGCGCACAGCACTGCTCGCACGGCTCGCACGGCTCGCACGGCTCGCACGGCTCGCACGGCTCGCACGGCTCGCACGGCAGTCATGGCTCGCACGGCTCGCACGGCAGCCATGGTTCGCACGGCAGCCACGGCAGCCACGGCTCGCACGGCAGCCACGGCTCGCACGGCAGCCACGGCTCGCACGGCAGCTGGTAGCCATCCGGCCAGCTCAGAAGCAGCGGCCAGCTGTGCAGCCCATCGATCCCTCGCAGCTGTCGCCAGGGGGACAACACGGTTCTGCGAAGCCTCCGCAGCTCTGACACCGCTCGCTCAGGTCCCACGAGATGCGGCAGCTGAGCGACGTATCGCACTGCGCGCCGCTGGGGCAGCAGCCCTGATTGTTGGCGCCACACGCAGCGATGCAGCTCCCCCCGCGGCACGCGAGTCCGTCGCAGCGATCGCCGTCGCAGCAAGTATCGCCGATGGTGTCGCAGCGCGACGCGGGGCAACGGCCGCCCTCACACTCGCGCCCATCACGGCAGGCCAAGTCCGGGCAGCACGTCTCGCCAACGCCGCCGCACACCGTGCACGCGCCCGCGATGCACGCGCGGTCACCAGCGCAGAGGTCGGATGCGCAGACGCAGATTCCCTCCTCGCAGCGCTCGCCTACGGCGCAGCTCGCGGGGCAGCCCGTGGGCGTGTCGAGCTCCATCGTCGGCACGTCGGGGCCCGGCGGGAGCGGGACATCGAGGAGCGAGCCCGCGTCGCTGCCTTCTATGATCGGCGCGCGGTTCAACGTGCATCCGAAGGTGCAGAGCATCGCGAGCGCGATGAGAGGCGAGAGACGCACCCCGCGAGCGTACCGCTGCTCGGACCTCGATGGCGAATCCACCACCTCCCTCAGTAGGTGTACCCGCCGCCCGTGCCGCCGGTCTGATCGACCACGCCCGCCGCCGCGCCGCCCTCGATGCGGCCCGCCAGGACCCAGCCGCAGGTGGAGCCTGGGCACTGGAGCGAGTAGGTGGCGCGGTAGCCGCAGCCGCTCACGGCGCGCAGCTCGGCGCTGACGACCTGCACGTCGAGGGCGTCGGGGTCACAGCCGAGATCACGGCCTGCGTGGGTGTTGAGGTCCTCGAACTGGGTCCAGCCGCAGGTCTCTCGGGGGCCGTAGCCACCAAAGCCTCCACCGGCGCGGCAGGTGATCATGTAGTCGCCGCTGCTGGCGCATCCCTCTACGTGATAGACGCCGGGCGCCAGGCCGCTGACCACGATCGTGTCGTCGGGCGTGCACTCGACCCCGGCCTCGAAGTCACTGGCCAAGGACTCGAGGCGCCTACCGGTCACCCGAGTGTCACCGGGGTACACGGTCGCTTGGAGCGCCGCACCAGAGCCGCCTCCGCAGGCCGGCAGGATGAGGGCGAGGAGGACGAGCGGAAGTAGGCGATTCATGGCGCCGCGAGGATGGCACGCATGGACGCTCGATCAAGCCTGGTTCAGAGGGCCGTCGTGATAGATTGCGAGCCCCATGCGCGTCGTCTTCATGTCTCCCTCCTATCCCCCCGAGATGCAGGAATACACGCGGGGTCTGTCCGAGGTCGGCGCCACGGTGTACGGCGTCGGTGACTCGGCCCAGGCCTCGCTGCCTCCCACCTTGAAGCGCCACCTCGCAGGCTACCTGCAGGTCCCCCGCATCATGGACGACGACGACGTGATGGATCGCATCAGCAAGTGGCTGCGGGGGCGTCAGATCGATCGGGTCCTCGCGAACTGGGAGCCGCTGCAGCTCTGCGCCGCGAAGCTCCGCGAGCGCTGGGGCCTGCCCGGAATGAGCACCGACGTGGTGATGGGCTTCCGCGACAAGCAGATCATGAAGGACAGGGTCCGCGCGGCGGGCCTCCGGGTGCCCAAGTCGGCGCGCGCACGCACCGCGAACGAGATGCGTGAGGCCGTCGAGGCCATCGGCTATCCCGCGATCGTCAAGCCCATCGCCGGCGCCGGGAGCGCGGACACCTACCGGGTCGACTCGCGCGCCGAGCTCGAGACCGCCATCAAGCTCATGCAGAACGTCGATGAGGCGATCTGCGAGGAGTACATCGAGGGCGAGGAGTTCACCTACGACACGGTCTGCATCGGGGGAAAGCCCGTCTTCGAGAACGTCGCCCAGTACCTGCCCAAGCCGCTCGAGGCGCGCACCCACGAGTGGGTGAGCCCCGTGGTGATCACGGTGCGGGACATGTACCAGGCCAAACACAGGCCGGGGATCGAGCTGGGTCGAGGGGTCCTCAAGGCGCTCAAGATGGGCGACGGCTTCACCCACATGGAGTGGTTCTTGACCCCGAAGGGCGAGGCGATCTTCGGGGAGATCGGCTGCCGGCCCGGCGGCGCGAAGATCGTCGACCAGATGAACTTCACCTGCGACATCGATCTCTTCCGGGAGTGGGCGCGCGCCGCGTGCTTCCACCGCTTCGAAGCGCCGACCGAGCGCAAGTACAACGCGACGATCATCTTCAAGCGGGCCAAGGGGGAAGGGCGCATCACCCGCATCGAAGGCCTGGCCGAGTTTCAGCAGAAATACGGCCGCTACATCGTCGCCGACGAACTCTCGCGGCCTGGGACGCCGCGTCGCAATTGGAAGCAGACCCTGCTCGGCGATGGCCACCTGATGCTCCGGCATCCGGACTGGGACGAGGCCAAGAAGATGGCCGCGGCCGCCGCGAGCGGAATCACGCTCTACGCCAGCTGACCGTTCTCTTTTGGGTGATCGCTCGTGGCGCCTGTTCGCCGGGACGTGTGGGGGCTACCATCCGCGCGCTTCGCTCCCTGCCTCGCGGTGTTGGCAGGGCGGTGATGCGGCGCGAGGAGCTCGAATATGGTCTGCAAGGAATGTGGCGAAGAGGTCGACGGACTGGTCATGGTGCGGAAGGACGGCAAGTCCAAGAAGGTCTGCGAGGAGTGCGCAGACAAGGCGCGTGAGGCAGGCGAGATCGCCGAAGCGAGCGAGGCCGCCGTGCAGGGGATGATGGATTTCAAGGGCCGCCGCTGATCGCGTGTGATGGATCGGGCCCTCACTTTCTTCTCGTCCTCGCGGGGCCTCCTCACGCTCGCGGGGGCTGCGCTCTGTTTCGCGCTCGTGTTGCTTTTTCAGGGCACCCACGGGGAACGTCATTCGCTCCGCATCTCCGCAGGAGATTCGCTGGGGCGGCGCGCGGAGATAGCAGGTGTGCTCGCGGACGAGGCCAGCGCACACGGCGTCGATCTGACGCTGGTGGACTCGGCGGGATCGGCCGAAGCGCTCGATCGGGTGCAGCGCCGTGAGCTGGATGCAGCGCTGATCCAAGGCGGCCTCGAGCCGGGCGACGACGTACGCGAGGTCGCGGCGCTGGTGCTGGAGCCGCTCCATCTGTTGGTGTCGCCGGACAGCGATGTGTACGACATCGAGGATCTGCGTTCGCAGACGATCCAGCTCTCGCCGCCTGGGAGCGGGACGCGCGCGCTCTCGCTCGAGGTGCTCTCACTCGCAGGGCTTCATCCGGAGGACGACTTCACCGAGGTCAGCCACACGTATGCGGAGCTCGAGGCGCTCGATCCCGAGTCGCTGCCCGCGGCGGTGTTCACGGTGTCGGCGCTCCCGTCGCCTGTGGCTCGGTACCTGGTGGCGGAGCGGGGCTACCGGCTGGTGGCGCTCCCGCTCGGCGAGGCGATCGGCGTGCGCAACGTGGCCGTCGAGCCCGGCGTGATCCCGGCGTACGCGTACGGCTGGGATCCTCCGATGCCGCGCGCGGATCTGCCGACGTTGGCGACGCGGATGATCGTGGTTGCCCACCGCGACGCGTCCGAGGAGGCCATTCGCGGGCTCATCGAGGCGCTGAATTCCGAGCGCTTCCTTCGACGATCGAACCTGCGGCCTGCGCCCGAGTCGTTGCTCGAGCGCCCCGAGATGCCGCTCCACCTGGGCACCATCGCGTATTTGCGGCGCGGCGATCCCGCGCTGACGTCGGAGACGATTCAGGGGATCGAGAGCCTCCGCTCGTTCTTGGTCTCACTCGCGCTCGCCGGAATCCTGTTCTGGCGTTGGTATCGGCAGCGCAATCGTCACGGCCTGGACGGCTACCTCGTCGAGGTGAGCCGCATCGACGCCGAAGCGCTCGCGGCCGAGCGCGCACCCACCCTCGAGCTGAGCAAGCTGCTCGCGCTCCGGGTGCGAATTGGCGACGTGAAGACCCGCGCGCTGGCCGCGTTCACCTCTGGCAAGGTCGAGTCGGGGGAGCTCCTCGCTTCGTTCCTCGTGCACGTCTCGGACGTGCGCTCGCATCTGAACGCGATGATCCTCCACGAGCGGGATCGCTTGGAGAAGAAGGCGCGTTCGCTCGGGGAGCACGAGAGCGAGGCGCTCGCCGACATGTGGGCCGATGCGCTCGCGGACGAGCACGAAGATCGCGAGCCGAGAGAACCAGTGAAAGAGGCCGGGCCCATCGAGACCCAGCGCGCCCCCAAGCCCACGGGCAAGAAGAAGTGACCGAGCTCATCCACGCGCTGGAGCGCGCGCTGTCGCGTCGCGAGCGGCTCTTGGCGACGCTCGCGAGCGAGGACACGAACTGCGTTCGGCTGCTCCACGGGGTGGCGGAGGACGCGCCACAGATCACCATCGATCGCTATGGGCCGATCCTCTTGGTGCAGAGCTGGCGGGGTCCGCTCCACGAGGTGGAGCTCGCGTCGCTGGGCACCGTCGTCGAACGGCACCTCGGGGTCGCGCTCGAGGTGGTGTTCAACGATCGGAGCGAAGGCGCGCGTCGTCATCGCGTCGAGCCCGAGGGTGACGATGGCCTGCCGCTCGGTCGGGAGTTCGGGCTCACGTACGACGTGCGTCCTCGTCACCAGGGACAAGACCCGCTCTTGTTCCTCGACTTCCGGGTGGGCCGCCGCTGGGTGAAGACCGAGTGCGCCGGCAAGGACGTGCTCAACCTCTACGCGTACACCTGCGGCGTCGCGGTCGCAGCGGCCGCGGGTGGCGCGCGGAGTGTCTTGAACGTGGACTTCGCGCGGTCCGCGTTGGACGTCGGCGAGGCCAACGCGGAGCGGAATGGCGTCACGGATCGCTGCGAGTCACTGCAGGGCGACGCGCAGGTGATCGTGCGCCAGTTCGCCGGGCTGGCCGTGACAGGGCGCCGTCGCACGGGCACTGTCCCACCCAGAGTGCCGCCCATCGCGCGCTCCCTTCGCTCGTTCGATGTCGTGGTCCTCGATCCCCCGCGCTGGGCCAAGAGCGCGTTCGGCGCGGTGGACGTCGTGCGCGACTACCCCTCGCTCTTCAAGCCCGCGCTCTTGGCGACCTCTCCCGGCGGCGTGGTGCTCGCGAGCAACCACGTCCCGAGCGTCGATCGCGATGGGTGGCTCGCGGTCCTGCGTCGCACCGCGCAGAAGGCGGGACGACCGTTGGCGTCGATCGATGTGCTCAGGCCCGAGGACGACTTCCCGAGCTTCGATGGCGCGCCGCCCTTGAAGCTCGCGGTGTGCCGCGTGGCTTGATGCCGGCGGCGCGAGGCCGTCTGCGACCGCGTGGTAGGGTCGCGCGATGCTTCGCGAGTTCCTCGACGCGCGTCTCTTCGAGATCGCGGGCACCCAGCTGACGGTATCGACCCTGCTGACCGCCATCTTGGTGCTGCTGGGCAGCTTCCTGCTCTCGCATCTCCTGCGGGTGGTGGTGCGACGGGCCTTCGCCAAGCGGGGCTTGGTGGACTCGGGCACTGGCGGCGTAGTGACGCGCCTCTTGCACTACGCGATGGTGGCGACCGGGTTCGCGATCGCGCTGCAGACCGCGGGCATTCAGATAGGCGCGCTCTTCGCGGCAGGCGCGGTCTTCGCGATCGGGATGGGCTTCGCGATGCAGAACATCGCGGAGAACTTCGTCGCCGGGGTGATCCTCCTGCTCGAGCGCGCGATCAAGCCAGGCGACGTCATCGAGGTCGACGGACAGGTCGTTCGGGTGGTGGACATGGGGATCCGCACCACCACGGTTCGTACCCGCCTGGACGAGGACATGATCGTCCCGAACGCGACCCTCGCGCAGTCGACGGTCAAGAACTACACACTCACCGACTCGAACTACCGACTGCACGCCCAAGTCGGCGTCGCCTATGCCTCCAATCTCAAGAAGGTCATCACCGTCCTCGAGAAGGTCGCGAAAGGGATCGAGTGGCGGGTCCCCGGCAAGGAACCGCTAGTGTTGCTCACTGGCTTCGGGAGCAGCTCCGTCGACTTCGAGGTCTCGGTGTGGTGTTCGGATCCTTGGAAGGCCCGGGTGGCGCTGTCCGAGCTCCACTTGGCCATCTGGTTCGCGTTCCTCGAGGAGAAGATCTCGATCGCGTTCCCTCAGGTCGATGTCCATCTCGCACCGGCGGTGGAGGAGCGACTCGCCAAGGTCCTGGCCGCGGCGCCGTGAACCTCATCCTCTTTGCTCAGGGCGAGCTGAAGGACGAGGTGCTGAGCCTCGAAGGCGAGCGCGCCGCCCACATCGCGGGGGTGCTGCGCGCCGCGGTCGGGGATCGTCTCCGCGTCGGGCAGATCGATGGTCCGCTGGGCACCGCGCGGGTTCGACGGGTGAGTGACGTGCTCGTCGAGCTGGACGAGCTCGAGCTGGGGGAGACCCCGCCCGAGCAGCCGATCGATCTCTTGCTGGCGTTGCCCCGGCCCAAAGTGCTCGCGCGCTTGCTCTCGCCCATCGCTCAGCTGGGGGTGCGCAGGATCTACTTGTCGGGTGCATGGAAGGTCGAGCGCTTCTACTTCGACGCGCACGTGCTCGCGCCCGAGGCGATGCGCGTGCACCTGCTCGAGGGGTTGGCGCAGGTGAAAGACACCCGAGTGCCCGAGGTGAGCATTCATCGATCGCTCACCTTCCTCGTACGCGACGAGTTGAACGCGCTACTGCCCCCGGAGACCGAGCGGTTGGTGTGCGATCCTCGGGCCGCGCTGCTGGAGCAGACCCCGCGCGTGGCGAAGCACACGCTGCTCGCGTTCGGACCCGAGGGCGGGTTCACCGAGCGTGAGGATCGTCTGTTCGCGGAGCACGCGTTCGTCCCGGTCGGTCTCGGTGAGCGAACGCTGCGCTCCGATGTCGCCGTGCTCGCCGCGCTCGCACGGGCCCACGCGCGCTGACGTCAGCCGCAGGTCACCCCGGTGCCGCCCAGGCCGCAGTACCCGTTGGGGTTCTTCGCGAGGTACTGCTGGTGGTAGTCCTCGGCGTAGAAGAAGGTCTTTGCGTCGAGGATCTCGGTGGTGATGGCGCTGTGGCCTGCGCCCTTCAGTCGGGTCTCGTACTCGCTCTTGATGCGCTCCGCCGCGGTCTTCTGCGTGGCGCTCGTCGCATAGATGCCGGAGCGGTACTGGGTTCCGGCGTCGTTTCCCTGGCGCATCCCTTGGGTCGGGTTGTGGCTCTCGAAGAAGGTCGCGAGCAGCTTCTCGTAGCTGACCTTCTGGGGATCGAAGACGACCCGCACCACCTCGTTGTGCCCCGTTCGCCCCGAGCACACCTCTTCATAGGTGGGGTTCGGGGTGTGGCCGGCGGCGTAGCCCACGCTGGTGCTGAGAACGCCAGGGATCTTCCAGAACGCCTTCTCCGCGCCCCAGAAGCAACCGAGTCCGAAGAGCGCGAGCTCGCTCCCCTCGGGGAACGGCGGCGACAGCGGCGCGTCCAGGACGAAGTGTCGCTCAGGCACAGGCATCGAGGTGTCGCGGCCGGGGAGGGCCTCGCTCACAGACGGCATCGTGGACTTGCTGGTGAACAACATGGGGGCAGCCTCTCTCCGGTTCGGGGGCGCGTCAACGCGGCTTCCAACGCCGTGCTTTTGTCGACACAATCGCGCGGTGAGCGGTCCCTCGGGTGCGGTCTCGGTACTGGTCGTCGATGACGACCGAGCGGTGGGCATGGTGCTCGAGGCCCTGTTGCGTCAAGCGGGGTACGCCGCGCGGCACGTGCTCTCGGGCGCCGATGCGCTGGCGGCGCTCGCGAGTCGCCGGATCGACGTGGTCATCTCGGATGTGCGGTTGCCCGGCATGGACGGGATGGAGCTGCTCGCCGAGGTGAAGAAGCGCCTGCCGGGGGTGCCCGTGCTCCTGCTCACCGCGCACGGGACGGTGCCGCTCGCGGTCGAGGCGATGCGCGCGGGTGCCGCCGACTTTCTTCAGAAGCCCTTCGATCGAGACGAGGTCCTCTTCGCGGTCGGCAAGGCCGCCAAGAGCGCGGAGCCCGAGCTTGCGCGTCCTCCCGAGCACGCGATATCGATCGAGGCGGGCGTCGTCATCGGCACCTCGCCCGCGATGCGCGACGCGATGGACAAGCTGAAGAAGGCAGCGAGCTCCAGCGCTACCGTGTTGCTCACCGGCGAGAGCGGCACGGGCAAAGAGGTCGCTGCGCGCGAGCTCCATCGTCTCTCTCCCCGCGCGACCCAACCCTTCGTCGCAGTGCATTGTGGCGCGCTGCCCGAGAACCTTCTCGAGAGCGAGCTCTTCGGGCACGAGCGCGGCGCGTTCACCGGCGCCATCCAGAAGAAGCCAGGGCGCTTCAGCCTGGCCGATGGAGGCACGATCCTGCTCGATGAGATAGGCGACGTCCCGCTCTCGATGCAGGTGAAGCTCTTGCGTGTGCTCCAAGAGCGCGAGGTGCAGCCGCTGGGCGCGAGCCGCGCCGAGAAGGTCGATGTTCGGGTGGTCGCGGCGACCCATCGAGACCTTTCCGCGATGGTGCAGGACAGGACCTTCCGCGAGGATCTCTTCTTCCGGCTCGCGGTGATCCCCATCCGGATCCCTTCGCTCGCCGAGCGCTACGTCGACATCCCCGCGCTCGTCTCGCGCTTTCTGCGTACCCACGCCGCTGCGAACGGTCGGCCGTCGCTGCGCATGAGCCCTGACGCGATCGAGGCGATGGCCGCGGCGAGCTGGCCTGGCAACGTGCGCGAGCTGCAGAACGTCATCGAGCGGCTGGTGGTGTTCGCCGATGGGGACGAGCTGGGGGCGGCCGAGGTGAACGCGCAGCTCTCGGCCCGCCCGGATGCGGCGCGATCGTCTACGACCCCGAGTACCCCGGCGCCCGCGTCGGCCGCGACCCTCGGCCGCGCCCGCGAAGGTGCCGAGCGCGACGCCGTGAAGGGCGCGCTCTCTCGCGCGGGCGGCAACCGAACGCAGGCGGCGCGCTTGCTCGGGGTCAGCCGGCGCACCTTGTACAACAAGCTCGCCGAGCTCGATCTGGAGTAGGACCCGCGTGGATCCGAGCTTCGGTCTCAGGGAGTGGGTCAGCCTCGTCTCGGCGCTGCTCTACTTGGGGTTGGCGGGCGGCGCCGTGTTGGCGCGGAGCCGGGGCCCGCTGACGCCGCCTTTCGGGCGCATGTGCGCCTCCCTCTTCGCGTACGAGTCCTTCGAGTTCTTCAAGCACCTCACGGGCGCGGAGGTCTTCGGGCATCTCGAGTGCGCAGCGGCGTCGCTGGTCGCGCCGACGACCGCGGCGCTGGTGATCGTGTTCCTGGGGGCGTGGCGCTCGCACCGCTGGCTGGTGGTGTCCGGCGCCGCCTACTTCTCGTTCATCTCGCTGCTGTGCTTGGGGGCGACGGTGTACCCGCCGCTCGAGGCGTTCTCGGGCCAAGCGCCGTGGGCCATCGCGCTCCTCATCGGCTTGGTCCCCGAGCTGGGCTACCTCGGTGTCCTTCTGGTTCGTCACGCGCGCAGCGTGGAGCCCAAGGAGCGCGCGCGCACCCAGCTGCTGGTGCTGGCGCTGGTGCTCGGTGTGGGCGGCGCGGGATCGGACCTGGCGTCCATCGCGGGCTTGCCGACGCCGCGGGTGGCGATGTTCGGACTGATCGCGGCGGCGCTGGTCCTCGCTGCGCTCGCGTTTCACATGGACATCATCGCGACCACCCGGCGCCTCTTGATCGCGAACGCCGCAGCGGTCGTGATGGTCACGGTGCTGCTGCAAGCGCTCGCGCTGTCGTTCGCCGACCGGCCGGTGTTGATGGCGACCAGCACCGTCGCGATCACCCTCGCGGCGCTGGTGACCTTGCGGCCCATGCTCGCGATGCAGGCCGAGGAGCGCGCTCGGCTCCGGGAGCTCGCCGCGCTCGGTCGCCTCTCTGCGCAGATGGCGCACGACCTCAAGAACCCGCTCGCCGCCATCCGCGGCGCTGCCCAGTTCCTGCTCGAGGAGCGGGCGCGGGGGGCGTCGATGGACGATCAAGAAGCGTTCGTCTCGCTCATCGTCGAGCAGACCGACCGAGCGACGCGGGTGGTCGATGACTACCAGCGCATCGGGCGCGCAGAAGCCGTGAGGCGTCCTCTCGAGCTCCGCGTGCTGTTGGAAGAGGTGCGGAGCGGTCAGCAAGCGGCCTCGTCCCGTCACCCGATCGAGCTCTCGATGTCGCAAGACGGTGAGGTGTCGATCGACAGGGATCTGGTGGCAGGCGCGCTGGAGAACCTGATCCGCAACGCCCGCGAGGCGATGCCCGAGGGCGGCGCCATCACGCTCGGAGCGAGCCTCAGCGAGACGCGCCTCTCGCTCTTCGTCGAAGATCACGGACCGGGCATGGATCCTCGCGCGAAGGAGCGCGCGTTCGACGACTTCTTCACGACGAAGGCGACGGGATCGGGCCTGGGGCTGGCGTTCGTGGCGCGGGTCGCCGAGGCCCACGGTGGCCGAGCATCGGTGCGCTCCGAGCTGGGGAAGGGGACGCGCGTCTCGCTCGAACTCTCGCTCTAGCGAGCGGATCCCGTCACTCGGGCTGCAGGAGAACTTCGTAGGCGGCCCCGGCCGCGAAGGTCTCCGCCCGAATCACCACCGTGATGCCGAACGGGGTGCCCGCCGGCAAGCTGGTCCAGCGGAGTTGATCGAAGATGGCGGTGCTCTCGTAGCGTCCCGTGATCGCGTTCAGCCGGAGCGAGATCGACAGGTTCAACGTCTCGAAGCCCACGAAGCGGTCCCCCCCGCTGGGATCGATGTTGTCGATCTCGACGTCGGTGCAGAGGTGATCGGGGAGCGGGGTGGGGAGGGCCCCAGCCGGCAGCGTGCTGGGATCGATGGCGATCACTGGCTGCACCATGAAGCCGCCCTGTCCACCCATCTCGAAGGACACGTCGCCGCCCTCGATCCACGGCTCGCCTTCGGGCGTGAGCAGGATCGCATCGGTGCTGGGATCACCCGCGAAAGAGACGAGATCCAGGCAGCTGCTGGGCGGCGGATCGCCGCACGCCGGCGCGAGCATCGCGATGAGAAGTGCAAGGACGCGAGCGCATCGAAGCATCAGGTGCCCGGATCGGGGACGCGCGGGGGCACGAGGAAATAGACGATGCGATCATCGAGCGGCGAACCATCGCCGCGGACCGTCAGGCGCGCGCGGTAGATCTGCGGCTCCAGCGTCGGTGCCACCGTGGTGTTCATGCGGGGCACGACGTCCCAGCAGATGCCGGTCCCCGGGGTGACGGCGGGGAACGCGTCGGGGAAACCATCGGCGTTGGTGTCCACGGTGGCCGCGGCGGCGCAGCCAGGGGAGGTGGTGTTGGTCTCGAGGTGGTCGATGAACTGAAGGGCGTCGCCCGCGTCGCCCGGCTCATCGGTCGCTTCGATGGTGGCCCGCAAGGGAACGCCTTCGACGATCTCGTTGATGGCGTTCACCACCACCGGCACCACCGCCGAGTCGACGCCATTGAAGATGAGTGGGCTGCCGACGCGATCGAGCGATCCCGAGTCGCGCACCACGTCGCGCAAGGCGTTGCGCATCGAGTCGCCAGTGCTCCCGCTCCAGATCCCTATCAACGTGATGCCCGCGGTGCTGAGCGCGCTCGCAGCGGCCGATAGGGTGCCTGCATCGCTGTCCTCGTCGGTGAACGTCACCGCGATCCGCACCGCGTCGCGCCGGAACGCGGGGCAGCCGATCCGGTCGGCCGGCAGCGGTGAGGTACAGCCCACACCCCCTCCGTTCGCGAGGCGGGTGAGCGCCAGGAAGAGCGACTCCGTGCTGCCGGTCGTACCGAAGCCCAGCGCGGTGGAGGTCGCGGCGGGGTTGGGCTGCAGGGAGAGCACGTTGGTGTACTGGTCGAGGTACCAGCCACCGCCGGTCCAGACGCTCGGCACGCAGCTGTCGAGGAGAGGATCGGAGATGCAGCTGCCACTGATGCTGCACACCTGCCCTGTGCCACAGCCCGCGTCGCTGGTGCAGGCGACGCCGAAGTCGGTGCAGGTGAGATCGCCGATGATGGTGGAGACCGCGGTGCGTAGTGCGCCGATCTCGGCATCCATGGAACCCGATCGATCGAAGAGAAAGTACACGTCGGCGAACTGGATGCTGGTGCGGAACGCGAGGGTGTCGCGGAGGGGATCGGGTGGCTCGAGGTAGGGTACGACGAACACGAAGTCGCCGCGGGTGCGGGGGCTGACGCTGCCGTCCGTCGGGCTGGTGCCCGCTCCGATCTCGATCAGATCGGAGACGCCATCGCCGTCGGTGTCGGCGAGCGTTCGGCTGGTCCCGTAGCCCCGCTCTGCGGCGTCCGAGATGCCATCCCCGTCGCTGTCGGCGTCACGGTAGTCGGGGACGCCATCGAGGTCGGTGTCCACGGCGCGCGTCGAGAGCAGCGCGTCGCCCGCCTCCTCCGCGTCGGTCCATCCATCGGCGTCACTGTCCAGATCGATCCCGTCACGGAGACCGTCTGCGTCGGTGTCGAAGAGATCTTCCTCGGCGTCGGAGATGGTGTCCCCGTCGCTGTCGACCTCGTTCATGTCGAGGATGCCGTCGCCGTCGGTGTCCCTGGGCATCGCGGGGCTCGGGCCTATCTCTTCGCGATCCAGCAGTCCGTCGCCGTCGTTGTCCAGATCGGCGCTGTTGATGCGGCCGTCGCCATCGAGGTCGCCGCCGCCTTCGATGTTGTCGAGGACGCCGTTGCCGTCGCTGTCCAGATCTCGGAAGTCGGCGATGCCGTCTCCGTCGCTGTCGACGGGCGGGGTCGCGTAGTTCATGTCGCCGACCTCGACGGCGTCGAAGATCCCGTCTCCGTCGCTGTCGAGATCACGGTAATCGGCGACGCCGTCGCGGTCGCTGTCGACGTTGGCCGAGCGGCCCTCCTGCGCGTCCGAGATGAAGTCACCATCTTCATCGGGCGCGCTGGTGATGATCAGGACGTCTTCGCCTGCGCCGATCGGGACGTCCGCGGAGCTACCGGGGGTGTCGCCAGCGCTCCCGTCGAGATCCGGGCTCGCGCCATCGAGCCCACCGCCATCGAGGCCGCCGCCGTCGGCGTCCAGCACGCAGCGCCCATCCGCGCACACCCGACCGCCTTCGCAGTCCGTGCTAGCCGTGCAGCGCGGCGGGTTGGTCGAGCTATCGCAACCCGCGAGCGCCACGAGGGCGCCCAGCGCCGCGACTCGTGCCCAACCCGATGAAGTACGTCCAAGCATCGGCCGAGACTACCACGCGGGCGCTCGGCGGCTCAGGTGCCCGGATCGGGGACCCGAGGCGGGACCAAGAAGTAGATGATGCGGTCGTCGAGCGGCGTGAAGCCGTCGCCGATCACGTTCACCTGGGCGCGGAACACCTGGGGCACCAGCGTCGGCGCCACGGTGACGTTCATCCGGGGGATGATGTCGAAGCACACGGGATCGCCGGGCGGCACGTCGTTGACGGTGTCGTTGAACGAGTCGCCGTCGATGCCGGCGCGATCCACCAAGCGAGCCGCGGGGAACGAGGTGCAAGTGAGGCCGGTCGCGGGCGTGACCCTGGGCTCGAGGTGATCGACGAACGCGGCGACCGCGTCGACGGACTCACCACTGTCGACGAGATCGACCGCTTGCGCCGAGACGTCCAAGGGCACCTGCGCCGCCTGACGCACGACGTTGACGATCGCGCTGGTGAGCCCGGAGCCGCCGGGCGCGCTGAGGATGTACGACGCGGCCGTGCCGGGCGCGCCGCGCGCGATGGTGGTGTCGTTGACCAGCTGTGTGAGGAACGCGTTCGCACTCGGGCTGGTCGCGATGCCCACGACGCGTGCGTTGATGGTGGCGAGCGAGCTCAGCATGTTGGCCCAGGTGGGTTGGGGTGATCCTGGGATGCCCGAGTAGTCGCAGCCACAGGTGGGGTCGTTGTGCTGGTTGACGTCGGTCATCACGATGATGATCGGCACGGCGTCGGCGCGGAAGCACGCCGCGCCGCGCCCCCCCCCCGAACAGGTCGGCGGCACGGTGCTCACGCTCGTACCGGTCGCATATCGGGAGAGGCCACCCAGGGTGTTGCGGCTGGCGAGCGCGTAGAGGGCGGCCACGCCTGACTCCGGACCATCGACACCATAGTTGGTTCGGTAGCGGCCTACCGCCGTGTTGGCCACAGGCGAGCTGGAGGTCATGGCCGCGTACTGGAAGAACGGAAGATCGTGGGAGATGCCCAGCGCGTCCGTGCTGAAGCCAGCCTGACCGTAGCCTCCTACGGGGTAGTCATCGAAGCCGCCGACGCCGTACCACGCCTCGGGGATGGAGCTCGTGATCGAGGGGATCACCGTGGAGGTCAGCCCGCTCTGCAGCGCAGCGATGGTGCCGCCCATCGAGCCGGTGTTGTCCATCAGGAAGTACACGTCGGCGCGCTGCAGGCTCGTCGAGAATTGCAGCGTGTCGCGGTTGGGATCGGGGGGCGCCATGTAGGGCACCAGGAAGACGAAGTCGCCGCGCACCCGGGGGTTGTCCGCGGGGTTGGTGGGGCTGGTGCCCGCGCCGACCTCGATGAGATCCGAGACGCCATCGCCGTCGGTGTCGGCCAGGGTACGGCTGGTGCCATAGCCCCGTTCGGCCGCGTCCGAGAGACCGTCGCCGTCGCTGTCGGCGTCGCGGTAGTCGGGGATGCCGTCCAGATCGGTGTCGACCGCGCGGGTCACCAAATCCGCGTCGCCCGCCTCGATCGAGTCGTTCCAGCCGTCTCCATCGCTGTCGATGTCGATGCCGTCGCGGACGCCGTCGGCGTCGGTGTCGAAGAGATCTTCCTCGGCGTCCGAGATGGTGTCGTTGTCGCTGTCGACCTCGTTCATGTCGGGGATGCCGTCGCTGTCGGTGTCGCGCGGGGCGCTGGGCGTCGGGCCGACCTCTTCGCGATCGAGGAGGCCGTCACCGTCGTTGTCGAGATCGGCGCTGTTGAGGCGGCCATCGCCATCGATGTCGCCGCCGCCTTCGATCGCGTCCAGGACGCCATTGCCGTCGCTGTCCAGATCGCGGAAGTCCGGGATGCCATCGCCGTCGCTGTCGACCGGTGGGGTGGCATAGTTCACGTCGCCGGCCTCGATGTTGTCGAAGATGCCGTCGCCGTCGCTGTCGAGATCGCGGAAGTCCGGAACTCCGTCGCGGTCGCTGTCGGTGCTGAGCGAGCGCCCCTCCTGCGCATCGGAGATGAAGTCGCCGTCTTCGTCGGGCGCCATCGTGATGATCAGGACGTCTTCTTCGGGACCGACCGGCGTGTCCGTCATCATGCTCATGGGCGCATCGACGGGACCTACGTCGAAGGGCGTGCCGCCGTCGCGATTGCCGGTGTCGGGATCGGCGCCGTTGGTGTCTGCGCCGAGCACGCAGCGCCCGTCGAGGCACACCCGACCGGCCGCGCAATCCGTGCTCGAGGCGCAGCTGCCTCGGGTGGTCCCGTCGTCACACCCGGGGGCTATCCACAGGAGACCCGAGAGGAGGAGGACCGAGGACCGGGAAGGCAAGTAGTGCTTCACCGCAGGGAGCCGGAACACCATGGCGCACCTCGCGAAAGGGGAGCGCTCACGGTAACACGACGACTCGAACGGGATCTATGGCCTGAGACTGAACTCCGAAGGCGCTACGGGGTCTCCACCACCACGAGCTCGGTGGCGCCCGGCCCCACGAGCGTGGTCGTTGCCATGCTGACTGCGCCCGAGGCCCAGCGCACCGTCACGTCCACCACGTCCTCGGTTACGAAGCCGAAGTGGGCTCGGACATCGAAGGAGCTGGCGTAGCCCTCACCCGCTCGGACGACCCGAACCTGGGTGACCCCGCCGCCGGTCGCTTCGATTCTGGCCCCGATGCCCCGCGAGTTCCCGCCTGCGCCTTGGAGGACCACCCGCAGCGCGAAGCCGCCGGTGGAGGTGTTCCGCATCACCAGCGGCTGGCCATCGGTCACCCCGACGACGAAGTCGAGGCGGCCGTCGTCATCGAAGTCCCCCAGACCGAGGCCCCGTCCTGCGACCAGGTTGTTGAGCCCAGCCGTCGCGGGCGTGAAGCCCCCAGGCCCGCCGACGAGCAGGCGCGGCCGATCGAGGTGGGGGAAAGAAGTCGTACCTGCCACCGCGGGAAAGATGTCGGCGTTCTTGAACACGTCGCCCGCGATCTCCAAGAGATCGAGGTCACCATCCAGGTCCGCGTCGAAGAGCGCGTTGCTCCAACGCACCGCCGTCTGGTTGTTGCTCGTGCCCAGCATGACGCCCTGGTCGGGGCAGTAACCGTCGTCGCCGCAGATCCACACTGGACTGTGCCGGCCCGAGTAGGCCGAGTGGGTCACGTCGAGCATCCCGTCGCCGTTCACGTCGCCCACGGCGATTCCCATGGAGTTGACCCCGTTGCCGGTGTTGTCGGTCGCTAGCCCGCGGGCGACAGCCATGTCTAGGAAAGCGCCGCCCGTGCTCACGAGGAAGCGGTCGTGGACCGAAGCGACATCGTTGCCGACCAAGATGTCTTGGCTGCCGTTGCCGTCGAGATCGACGATGGCGACGACCAGCGTGGGCTCGGGCTCCATCAACGTGGGCGCCATGCTTGCGGTGCGATCGCGGAAGAAGCCGCCCTCGTTCATCAGGAGGTAACCCCGCACGCCCCGGTAGTTATCGACGAGCAACGCGCAGGGCACGATGCGACACTCGATGCCGCCGCTCATCATGCTCACATCCACGAAACCGGCGATCACGAGGTCGAGATCGCCATCCCCGTCGAGGTCCCCGGCCGCGCTGCTCACGAGCGCATGGGTGGCGGGGATGGTGACCGTGAGCAGGTCGCTGCGTTGGCTGAAGATGCCGGGCGAGACCTGCAGGTAGAGGCGCAAGTTCCCCACGCCGGTGATCAACAGATCGTCATCTCCGTCGCCCTCGGCGTCGAAGGTGAGACAGCCGACCGCGTCGCCCACGTCCCTGAGGCCTGCGCTCGCAGATCTATCGATCCACCTGAGGTTCGAGGCGCCGACGTAGAGCCGTGAGGCCCCGGCAGCCCGAGAGGTCAGGAAGACATCGAGCGGCGCGACGCCATCGGCGTCCAGCACGCACACGCCGCCGTCCATGCGATCCAGCAAGCTCGCGTCGCCATCACGCCCCAGCGCACCCGCGCTGATCCCACTGCCGCTGACGAGCGTGAAGGAGGGGCCCGTGCCCGGATCGCGAGGACCGCACGCCGGCGCGATGGCGAGGATGATGGCGATGCTGAGCGTGGCGGCGAAGCTCCCAGAGCGACTCAGCTCGGTGCTGGGCGCGCTCATCGGACCCGCGCCAGCTTCACGAAAGCGCCCACCAGCTTGGTCATCCGGCCCTCGGCCAGCGCATCGAAAGCGTCTTTCATCGGACCGTACTTACCTCGGAAGGGAAACCAGAAGGGTTCGCTATTGAGCAGGCCGCGGTCGACCATGATCGCTTTGGGTTGGGTGAAGGTGAGCAGACCTTCGGGCCCGTGATAGCGACCGAAGCCGCTGTTCTTCACCCCACCGAAGGGCAGGGCGGGGTTGCCCACCGAGATGATCAGATCGTTGACCGTCGCTTGGCCGCACTCGAGGCGCGATGCGAGCGCGAGGCCGCGCTTGATGTCGCGGGTCCAGACGCTGCCGTTGAGGCCGTACTGGTGATCGTTGGCCAGGCGGATAGCCTCGTCTTGGTCCGCGACCTTCACCACCGGGAGCACCGGCCCGAAGGTCTCGTCGTCGTAGATGGCCATCCCGGGCGAGACGTTGGTGAGCAGCGTGGGTGCGTAGAACTGGCCCGGGCGATCGAGCCGGTGGCCCCCGAGCAGCACCTTCGCGCCGCGCTTCTTCGCGTCCTCGACGTGGCGCTCGACCGTCTCGATCTGACGACCGAAGATCATCGGGCCCATGTCGGCGTCCTCGTCGGGACCTCCGACGCGCACGTTCGAAACCTCGGTGCGCAAGAGCTCGACGAAGCGGTCGTGGACTGGGGCCTCGACCAAGATCCGCTCGACCGACACGCAGGCCTGGCCGCAGTTGAGCAGGCCGCCCCACACCGCGGCCTTGGCGGCGCGCTTCAGGTTGGCGTCGGCCAGCACGATCATCGCGTCTTTGCCGCCCAGCTCGAGCTCGACCGGGATGGGCCGCTTGGCAGCTGCCGCCATCACCTTGCGACCCGTCGCGACGGAGCCGGTGAAGAATATCTTGTCGACGTTCGCTTCGCAGAGCGCAGCGCCCGTGCCTCCGTCGCCTTGCACGACCTCGACGACCCCGACGGGCAGTCCGATGCGCGCGAAGATCTCGCGGACCACCTCGCCCGTGATCGGGGTGACCTCCGAGGGCTTGAGCACCACCGTGTTCCCCGAGATCAGCGCCGAGAGCACCGGGATGATCGCGAGGTTGAAGGGGAAATTCCACGGGCTGATGACGGCGACGACCCCGATCGCCTGATGCTCGACGTAGCTGGCCTTGCCCGGGAAGAGGATCGAGCTCGGCTGCTTCTTGCGGCCCAGGATCTTCTCGGCGTTCTTCTTGTAGTAGTCGAGGGTCGCGAGCACCGGGAGCATCTCGGACATCAGCGCGTCCGCGTGGGGCTTGCCGGTGTCCTCGCCGATGCGGCGGGCGTACTCCTCGCCGTGGGTCCGAAGGACGTCTTTGATGCGCATCAACAGGCGCATGCGTCCCTCGAGCGAGCTCGACTTCCACGCCGGCGCGGCCTGGCGCGCGCGGGCGACGGCCGCCTGCACCTCTGCCGCGCTGGCGATCGGGAAGCGCCCGAGGACCTGGCCGGTGACGGGGCTGCGCTTCTCGTTGGTCCGCTCCCCTTGGGGGATGGTCTCTGCCTGCACGGGATCCTCCAGCACGTTTCTCGTCCACATCGGGCCAATGCGCCCGGGGCTGAGTCTGTCTGGTAAAGCGCAGGCTTGGCAACGAGTTCGGCCCGTTCGACGCTGGGGAACTCGCATGCGCGTGCGGTGTCTGCACCCGCCATGCACCTCACCGCCCGTGATCGTCGCCGCGTCCAACGTGCCCTCCGTGCTCGAGCCGACGGCGAGCAAGTGCTGGGTGAGCTCAACATCATCCCCTTCCTCGACATCACCGTGAACCTGATGCTGTTCCTCCTGGCGACGACGGCGGTGACCCTCACGACCGTCGAGGTCCAGGCCCGGCTGCCCGAGCTCCATCCGGGCGGAGGCTATGGTGCCCCGCCGACGCGTCTGAGCGTGACGCTCACCGAGCACGGTGTGATCCTCGGGACGGGCGCGGGCTTCGTGCGACCCGGCTGCGAGGACACGGGCGCTGGCGGGACCATCGCGGTGCCCGCGCGGAATGGCGCGCTCGATGGCGAGGGCCTGCGCCACTGCGCGGCGCGGCTGCACAGCGCGCTACCCGAGGTGAACGACGTGGTGCTGACGGCCGATCCTGCGATCCCCTATGCCGACTTGATCCACGCGATGGACGCGCTGCGTGCCGATGGCGAGACCCCGCTCTTTCCCACCGTGTTGATCTCGGGCGGCGTTCGCTGAGCTGCTCGCGCGCAGATCTTGTGTAGGCTCCTCCGGTGCGCGCATCGGCCCTCGCCCTCACCGTCTCGATGATCTTCCTCGGCGCTTGCGGCGCGTCGCCACCGCACGACGAAGCGCGCGCGCCTCGGGATGTGGATGACGTCGCCTGGGTGCTCGGATCGTGGGAGAGCCAGGACGAAGAGCCGGTGGGCGAGCGCTGGGTGCGCGGGGCCCATGGCTTCGTGGGCAGCGGCTACGTGATCCCGCCAGGCGAATGCGAAGGTGAAGGTGAGGAAGGCGCGTGCCGCGCGGAGCCCGTCGAGACCGAGTCGCTCGAGCTCATCGAGCGCGATGGCGTGCTGATCTACGTCGCGACCCCGCGCACCCAGGCACGCACCGAGTTCGTGATCACCGAGCTCGATGCGGCGCACTTCGTCGCCGAGAACCTCGAGCACGACTTTCCCACCCGCATCGCCTACCGCCGCACCCCGTTCGGTCTGCACGTGGTGGTGTCCTCGAGCGAACGCTCGTTCACCCTCGATCTCTTCGCTCAGTGAGGGACGCAGTAGCGGAGGCAGTAGCGGACTCAGTCGCAGACGTCTCCGTGCGCTGATCGATCGGGCGCTCTGCCGCGCGCAGCGACAGCTCGTGCGCGTCCATCGCGCTCGCGGTCGACGGGGTGATCACGAGGTGCGCGCTGAGGTGCACGCCCGCCGCTTGGAGCTGGCGCGCGCCCTCGAGGTGGCGGGCCCAGCTCCCCAAAGAGGTGAGTGCATCGTGGCTCGCTTCATCGCCGCCGAAGGTGAGAAGCGTCGCGTGCCGCAGGCCTAGCCGTTGCGCTTCCTTGGCGAGTCCAGCGTCCGCGAAGGGGTGGCCCATCGACTCGAGACCCAAGCGCAGCCCACATCGATGGGCCTCGCGAAGCACGGGCAAGAAGCCCGGATGCTCGGCGGGCTCGCCGCCCAAGAGCCACAGGCGCTTGGCCCCCACTTTCACCGCGTACGCCACCCGATCCAAGAGCTCCTCGGTGGTCACGCCGCCCGGCTGGAGCCGGTGCAGCTGAGCGTGAAACCAAGGTCGACGCGACGCAGCGCCGCCGAACTCGATCCCCACCGTGTCGGGCCGACTGCACGTCTCCTCGATGTCTTCTTGGGTGCGCGCCACGTAGCGCGCGATGGCCTCGCTCTCGGCGTGTCGGGTCCGCAGCGTCTCGAGGTTCTCGAGGAAGCCGGCGAAGTCCTCGCGGGTCGGCCTCTCGCGGCGGAACGGGTTGCGGGCCGCGGGCTCGGTGGGATCGACGAGGTGGTAACCCAACGCAAAACGCGAGAAGACCCAGCGCGCGCCCGCGTGATGCAGGCGCACCCCGAGATCGAGATCCTCGAGGCCCCAGCCGCTGAAGCTCGCATCGAAGCCCCCGATCCGATCGAAGAGCGCGCGCGGCATCGAGAGATTGCCGGTGTAACAGAGGCGCCACGGCTCCTCGAGCCAGTCGATGTTGTCGAGCACTCCGCGCATGGGCGGCTCGCGCTGGCGATCGGGGATGACCGGGATCGTCTCGAGTGGGCTGACGCCGCGGACCTGCTCGAGGGTGTGGACGTGCCCGAGATCGTGGAGGTTGTAGCCGGACAGATAGCCGCACAGCACGGTGTCGTTCCAGCGCCGGTGCACCCAGTCGAGCGCCCACAGGTAGTCGCGTCCGACGGCGACATCGCCATCGAGGAATGCCACGATCGGATGCCGCGCTTGGGCCGCGCCGCGGGCGCGAGACTGCCCCGCTTGGAACGCGCCGCTCTGATTCGTGCTCGCCAGCAGCCGGAAGCGCGGATCGTCGGGCAACACATCGCGCAGATCCTCGGTGCTTCCGTCGTCGACGACGATCACCTCGTGCAGGTCCTCGGGGTAGCTCTGCGCCATCAAGTGGCCGAGCGTCTCGCGCAGGATGCTCGATCGATCGCGGGCGGGGATGACCACGCTGATGCCGAGCGGTGGGCCCTGGGGAGCTTCGACGAGCCCCGTCGCCTCGAGCCCATCGAGCCTGGGGATCGCGTGGATGTCGCCATCCCAGTTCAGGTCCTCGCGCACGGTGAACGACGCGGCGAAGCCCGCGGCGCGGGCGGCCTCGCGGGCGGCCGGTGGATCCTCGCCGTAGGGATACGCGAACAGCGATGGCGGCTCGCCGAGGATGCGGGCCAACGTCTCGCGGCTCCGCTCGCACTCCTCGCGCAGCCGCTGCGCGTGGCGCCCCGCGTCCTCGTCGTAGAGCGACCAGCTCATGCGCGGGTGGGTCACCGAGTGTGCGCCGATGCTCCAGCCCAGATCCCTGAGCGCGCGCAGCCCATCGGCGTCGAGCCACTCGGGCCCCATACCGATCCACCCGGTGGGTACGAAGAGGGTGCCCGGGATCTGGAGCTCGGCGAGCAGCGGCGCCGCGAGCGCCAACACCGAACGGTGGGCATCGTCGAACGAGACGGTGAAGCGGTCCGTCGAAGGTGGGGCGATCAGATAGTCGAGCAGCGCTGCTGGGGCCCCGCGGGTCCGCTCGACCTGAAGGCGGCCGCGCAACGTCGCGACCGACACCGACAGGCGCCGCGATGCGCTCGCCTCGTCTGCGTCGCGGTGCAGGTAGTGCAGGCAGAGGTTCCGCGCCGTCGCGGTCATCGCCATATCCCCAAAACACTGCGTCCGCGCACGGACGCAGGCCTACCACTCCTCAGCCCCGCAGGGTCGCTATCTCTTCACGCCACGTCGGCAATGCGGGGATGAGCGCGTCGAGATCGAGCTTCGCGGCCGCGATCGCTACGGCGTGCTCGTCGAGCAGGCTCGCCAGGCGGAGGAGCGCTTCGCCACGCTCGCTCTGAAACCCCTGAGTGCGGGCCTCGCCCAGCGGCGACAGATCGGTCTCCAGCGCGGCTATCTGCTGGTCGAGCTCGACGCGCTTCTCCATCGCGGTCAGCAGCTTCTTCTCGAGGGTGTCCTTCTTGCGGAGCTCGGACTTGGAGAGGCCCTCGGCCATCTTCGCGTCGATCCGACCGACCCCGTACGCCCGACCTTCGATCTGCCGGATGGCATCGGCGAGCTCGGGGTGTTCCGCAATGGCGAGCTCCCGCCGCAGCTCCGACTCGCGCTGCTTGAGCTGCTGGAGCTGGTGCTGGATGCGTTCGCGTTCCGTCGTCTCGCTCGGCGCGCTGATCTGGCCGACGTGCGACTCGGTCACGGTCTGCTGCTCCGCCGTCTCCTCGCGGTCGTCGGACGTCGTCTCATCGAGGGTCGCGGTGCGTTCGGCGGCGTTCATGGCCGGCGTTGATAAGGGGGCACGCGATCGAGGGCAAGCACGAACACGGAGGGGATCGCGTTTGATCCATCGTCGATCCGTCGCGACTGCGCGCTACGGGCGTTCGATGCGATCGAGCGGTGACTGCGCGCGCGACCGTGCGCTAGAAATCGAGATCGCGGACCACGGCGCGCGGTGGTTCCACGGGCGCGACGGTAGGCGCGATCTCGTCCGCGTCGGTGGCCCCGCCCGTGATGCGCCGTCCTGGTCGGCGTCGCGTCGCGCCGCCCTCCGATCCGTCGCCTGCGCCCGCCTCCTCGGCGGTCGAAGGCGCGGACGCGCTGTCGAGGAGGGGCTCGTCGGTAGGCTCGCTGGGCGCGTCCGCGAGCACCTCGTCGGGCGCTGCTTCGTCGGCGGCACTCGGCGCACTCGCGACGGGCGCTTCCTCCGCGGTCACTTCTTCTCGGGCTGCTTCGTCCACCACATCGTCGACGGCCACTTCACGCGTCGTGGTGGTCGCGGCCGGCGTCGCCGTGGGCGCCCCGCTGGACGGCGTCATCGCCCACACGACGCCCGCCACGGCTGCGAGCACCACGCCGACGGCGATCGGCATGATGGGTCGGCGGGTCGGCGGCGCGGGAGGAAGGGCCACGAGGCGGAGCGGCGAGCCGGCGGGCAACGACGGAGCTGCGAGTTCGGATGCGGTGGCCGTCTCCAGCCGCCGCCGGGTGCCGCTCTCTCGGATCGCGGCCATGCGCTCGGTGGTGTTGTCGCCGCTGCCGGTGGCCTCGACGATCGCGCGTCGCATGTCGCGGGCGTTCTTGTAGCGATCCTCGGGGTTGCGTGCGAGCGCCCGCTCGACGACCGCCGCGAGATCGGGCTGATCAGGGCGCAGCTTGACCAGCGGGGTGTGAACACCTGCCACCACCATCTCGAGCACGCGCTGCCCTTCGTCGTGCTCGAAGGGCAGGCGTCCCGCGCTCAGCATCTCGTAGAGCAGAACGCCGACCCCATAGAGGTCGGCTCGAAGGTCGATCGCCGCTCCGAACGCCTGCTCGGGCGACATGTACTCGGGCGTCCCCACCACGAGGCCACTGTCGCCGAACGCGCGCTGCTCTGCGCCCTCCGAGATGCCGAAGTCGAGCAGCCTGGCGAAGGTCCCGTCGTGGTCGTGCGTCAGGAAGACATTCCCTGGCTTCAGATCGCGGTGAATGATGCCGGCGCGATGGACCGCATCGAGACCACTCAGGAGCTGCAGGGTGATGTCGACGGTCTCGTCGTCGCTGAGGGGGCTGCGCTCGATCCGGTCGCCGAGGGTCTCGCCCTCGAGGAGCTCCATCACCATGTACGGCTCGGGATCGTGATCCGGCTGTTCCACGAAGCCGAAGTCGACGATGTCGACGACGTTCTTGTGGCGGACCGACGCGGCGACTTTGGCCTCGATCAGGAATCGCTCGATACCGCTCGGGCCTGCCCCGGCGGCATCGACGAACTTCACCGCAACGGGCCGGCTCAACTCGATGTGGCGTGCCCGCCAGACGCGGGCCATCCCGCCGCGGGCGATAGCCTCCTCGAGCCGATACTTCCCACCCAATACCATCCCAGGCTTGGCGACGAGGCCGCGGGTGCGGTCCTCGGGACGAGCGGCGGGTGCGTCGTTGGGCATCGGAGGGAAGTCTCGTCCTCAATTCGACGGGTGGGCCACCATCGCCTACATCGTCGCCGGCGAGATACGCTACCAGAACACGGTCGTCGAATGATCCTGGATGTGTTTCGCTCCCAGCGAGGACTAGAAGTGACCCATTCCTTGGCCCTCAGGCTCGCGCTGTGCATGGCACTCGTCTCGGCGAGCTTCGCCTGGAGCGCCCCTGTGCAGGCGCAACTGGACTCCGTGCGATCCTCCGCGGCCGCGCGGGCGCTCTTTCGTGAGGGCGTCGAGTGCGCCGATCGCGCCGACTGGACGTGTGCCGTGGACCGCCACGGACGGGCCTATGGGCTGCGTCCCTCGCCGGTCATCGCCTACAACCTCGGCATGGCCCTGCTCGCAGTAGGGCGTCTGGTCGAGGGCACCGAGATGCTCGTCCGGGTCTCGCGCGACGAGCACGCGACCGCCGAGCTGCGGGCCGAAGCGCGCACGGCGGCCGATCACGCCCGCCCCCGCATCGGTCGGCTCACCGTGCACGTCGAGGGTCCGCTAGCGGGCGCGACATTGAGCCTCGACGGACACGATGTACGACGCGAGCTGCTGGACACGGCGAGCCCGGCCGACCCGCGCGAGCACGTCCTCATCGTGCACCGCGACGGGAGCGAGGTCGCGCGCGGCACCGTCACCCTCGCGGACGGGCAGCTAGCCGAGCTCTCCGTGACCATCCCGCCGCTGCCGGCGGCCGACGTGGCGCTCGCCGACGAGCCGGATGCGGACGTGCTCGCGCTCGCGCCGCCCGCGCCAGCGAGCGATGACGCACCGTGGATCGCGCTGGGCATCGGTGGGGCGGTGTTGGTGGTCGGCGGCGCGATCGTATTGGGCGTGATCCTGGCGCAGCCTGGGTCGAGCGCACCGTTCGAGGGCACCCTGGGTCATGTGGAGTTTGGACGATGAAGCGAACGTTGCTCCTGCTCGGCCTCGTCCTCTGCACCTCGTGCTCGAGCGAGCCGCTCACCCAGCTGGTCGTCGCGGTCGACACCGATCTGATGAGCCCCAGCGATCTCGATCGGGTCGAGCTCGTCGTCACCGACCCAGGGGGCGTGGCGGAGAGCCGTATCGCGGTGCTCGGGAGTGGCTCGCTGCCGGTGACGCTCGGGGTCGTGCACCGCGGCGGTCCGTTCGGTCCCGTGATGGTGGAGGCCCGAGGCATCCTCGGCAGCGCCGTCATCGTCGAACGCCGCGCGAGCGTCACGATGACCTCCGGCCGCACGTTGCTCCTCGAGCTTCACCTCGAGAGCGTGTGCATCGGCGTGGCGTGTGCGGACGAGGCCACGTGCGCGACCGGCACCTGCCGTCCCATCGCGGTCGCGTCCAGTGAGCTCTCGGACTTCGACGGCACGATCCCGCGCTACGACGTGGACGCGGGCTCGGGGTGCCTGCGCGCCGAGATCTGCAACGGACGCGACGATAATTGCAACGGCGAGATCGACGAGGGCTTCGACTTTGGAAGGGACCCCAACCACTGCGGCGGCTGTGGCAACGGCTGCCCCGCTTTCGAGCACAGCGTGGCTGCATGCAACGAGCGCGCGTGCACCATCGACTGCAACGAAGGCTGGGGAGACTGCGACGGAGAGATCCGCACCGGATGCGAGGAAGACCTGAGCTCCGCGTCGATGTGCGGGGCGTGCGGCGAGGTCTGCATGACGGCACACGCGACGCCGTCGTGCTTCGCGTCGAGCTGTGAAATCGATGTGTGCGCTCCGGGTTACGAAAACTGCGACGTCAATCCCCGAAACGGCTGCGAGATGCTCTTGAACAACCTGGCCCACTGCGGCGCCTGCGGGCGAGCCTGCGCGATGGACCACGCGACGCCGAGCTGCGCGGGCGGAACCTGCCGGGTGGCGGCGTGCGACGACGGCTGGGCCGACTGCGGTCCCGCGAGCGGTTGCGAGACACCGCTCGGGACCCTCACCGACTGCAGCGCATGCGGCGTGACCTGCGCCGCACCCGCGAACGCCACGGCTGCGTGCAGCGGCGGTCGCTGCGGCGTCGGCGCCTGCACCGTGGGCTGGGGCAACTGCAACGGCATGCCTGGGGACGGATGCGAGACCTCGCTCGACACGCTCACCGACTGCGGCAGCTGCGGCGTGCCTTGCATGCTCCCCCACGCGACGGCCGGTTGTTCGCCCGGGGGCTGCGTGATCGTGGCGTGCGCGCCTGGCTACGCGGACTGCGATGGGAGCGACGCGAACGGCTGCGAGCAGGGCCTCGAAGAGGCGTCGGACTGCGGCGCTTGTGGCAACGTCTGCAGCGGCAGCACGCCCGTGTGCAACGAGCTCTCGGGCGGCGCGCGTATGTGCCAGTCGGTGTGCGGCGCGGTGCTCTCGCTCTGCGGCAGCAGCTGCGTCGATACGGATCGAAGCCTCGTGCACTGCGGCGGGTGCAACGACGCTTGCGCGCCGGCGCATGCGACGGGCACCTGCATGGGCGGGAGCTGCGGCATCGCCAGCTGCGACGCGGGCTGGGGAAACTGCGACGGCAACCCGACCAACGGCTGCGAGCAGCGCCTCGACACGATCACTCACTGCGGGATGTGCGCCAGGTCCTGCAACGTCCCGGGCGCGACGGCTGCGTGCATGGGCGGCGCGTGCGCGGTCGCGACTTGCAACCCGATGCTCGCCGACTGCGACGGGATGGCCTCGAACGGCTGCGAGGTGCGGCTCGACACGCTGAGCAGCTGCGGCATGTGCGGCCGCGCTTGCGCCCCCGCGAACGCGACCGGGAGGTGCAGCGGCGGGACCTGCGCCGTCATGTCTTGCGCCACCGGCTTCGGCGACTGCGACCCGATGTCCGATGGCTGCGAGACGCCGCTCAACACGCTTTTGGACTGCGGGACGTGCGGAGCCCAATGCGATCTCCCGCATGCCACCGAGAGCTGCGTGACGCGCACCTGCAGCGTGTCGGTGTGTGACGCGACCTGGCGCGACTGCACCGCCGCCCCCGGCTGCGAGACGAGCATCACCACCGCGGCCAACTGCGGTGCGTGCGGGGTGACGTGTGGCCCGTTCATCCACGCGCAAGGATCGTGCGCGACCGGCGGCTGCGTCGCGGTCTGCGATGCCGGCTTCGGCAACTGCGACACCAGCACCCCCGAGTGCGAGACCGCGCTCAACACGGTGACGAACTGCGGCGGCTGCGGCGTGGCGTGCGTTGCTGCAGGTGCGAACACCACCTGCGCCACCGGCACCTGCGCCATCACCTCGTGCACGGTGCCCAACACGGCCGACTGCAACAGCAGCCCGTTCGATGGTTGCGAGGTCGATCTGAAGACCAGCAGTACGCACTGCGGCGGGTGCGGGATGCCGTGCTCGATGTCCGAGACGTGCGTCGAAGGCGTCTGCACGATTCTGTGAGCAGAGCACGTGACCCGAGGGACCCACCGTCCCTCGGGCCACCGCGCCCGCCATCGCGAAGGTGTGCGCCACGAATATCCCGCGGATGCTCGCGCCGGTGCGTTGCGCGGTCAGCTCGCGTCGGGCTTGAAGTTGCGCAGGTAGAGGGCCTCGACCTCGGCGCGGGCCCAAGGAGTGCGGCGAAGGAACGTCAGGCTCGAGGCGATGCTCGGGTCGTGGGTGAAGCAGCGGATCGGGACCGACTGCCCCATCGCGGCAAATCCCATGCGCTCGACCAGGCGTTCGACGATCACCTGGAGCGTCAGGCCATGGAGCGGGTTCTTGGGCTGCGACTGCACCGCCTGTGTCTAGCTCTGATAGCCGGCGGCCTGTAGCGAGAACATGCGCTGGTAGATCCCGCCCTTTGCCATCAACTCGGCGTGGGTACCCAACTCGGCGACCTTGCCCTGATCGAGCACCAAGATGCGATCGGCCATGCGCACGGTGGAGAAGCGGTGGGTCACCAGCAGCACGGTCCTCCCTGCGGCGAGCTTCTGGAAGTGCTCGAAGATGGCGTGCTCGGCCTCCGCATCGAGACTGGCCGTGGGCTCATCGAGGACCAACACACCGCTCTGGCGCATGAACGCGCGGGCCAACGCGACCCGCTGCCACTGACCAATCGAGAGCTGCTCGCCACCGAACCAGCGACCGAGCTGGGTGTCGAAGCCACTCGGGAGCGTACTCAAGATCTCCGCGGCGCCGCCTTGCTGTGCGGCGATGCGCACCGCGTCCTGATCGTCCACCGCGGGGAGCCAGCCGATGCCCACGTTCTCGCCCGCCTTGAGGTGGTAGTGGGCGAAGTCTTGAAACACCACGCCGACCTTGGCGCGGAGCTCGCCCGGATCCAGCGCGGCGATGTCGTCGTCGCCTAGATAGATCTTGCCGGCCGTCGGCTTGTGCAGGCCCGTGAGCAGCTTGATCAGCGTGGTCTTGCCCGCGCCGTTCGCGCCGACCAGCGCGATGGCCTCGCCGGGTGCGATGGTGAAGCTGACGTCGTTCAGCGCCTGGCGCGCCGAATCGGGGTAGCCGAAGGACACGTTCTCGAAGCGAAGCTCGGGCGCCTCGATCGATCCTCGCGCCACGTCGGAGGGTCCCTTCTTCGCCGCGTCGTCGTCTTCGATCGCCAAGTAGTCGAAGAGGTTCTGCATGTAGAGGCTGTCGGACCAGGCGCGGGCGACCGCGCTCATCGCGGTCTGAAACCCCTGCTGCGCTTGGCGGAACACCCCGAGATACAGCGTCATCGCGCCGAGCGTCATCGCGCCTTCTACGGCGAGCACCACGATCCAGGCGAAGACCCCATAGAAGACCACCATGCTCGCGGCGCCGCTCAGGGTGACCCAAAAGCCGCGCCGCCTCGCGAAGCGCCGATCTTGATCGAGGAAGCGATCTTGGATCGCGCGCCAGCGATCGAAGAAGAAGGGCACCAGGCCAAAGAGCTTGATCTCCTTCACCAGCGAGTCGCTGGTCAAAGATTGCTGGTAGTAGCCCGCGAGGCGCTCGTCCTGGGTGCGGCCTCGCTTGATCTCGTACTGCTCGGCCGAGAAGCGTGCCTCGGCCAAGAACGGCAGCGAGGCCAAGAGCAGCGCCGCGACCGCCCACGGGCTGAACGACAAGAGAAGCGCGCCGAAGCCCGCGATGGTGATGAGCTGTCTCGTGAGCGAGACGCCGTGGGTGAGCATCTCGACGGGGCGCCAACTCGCGTCCTTTCGGGCCCGCTCGAGCACGTCCATGAACCTCGGATCTTCAAAATGCTTCAGCGAGAGACGCGAGGCCTTCATCGCGACGATCCCCTCGACGTGCGCGGCCATCGCGGAGCGGAGGATCTCGGCGACGTAGCCCACGCCCTGACCGGTCCCGATCCGCGCCACCACCAGCACGCCCTCGACGGCGACCCAGCGCAGCGCCGGCCACCACGACGCATCGGCGCGGCCCGCAGCCACGACCTCATCCACGATCGACTTGCCCACCCACGCGATGGCGACGGGCAAGAGCGCATCGAAGAGCGCGAGCAAGAGATACCGAAGCACCAGACCCCGATCGAGATCCCACGCCAGGCGCAGCGACTGCCCGAGGTTGCGGTAGAGCAGCGCGGTCTGACCGACCAGGGTCCGCTTCGGTTCCGCCGTGCTCATCGCGGCGCTAGGAGAGCACACGTCATGGCGGAGCGCTCACCGCTCGCCGATCACATCCGCGCTGCCGGCGAACCTCCCCTAGCCGCCGCGCCGCGGCTTGGGAGCGAAATTGGAGAGGCTACTCCTCAGCGGTGAGCCACGTGCCCCGCGTCCGCGCCCAGTCCAGGCCGTTGGTGCCGGCGATGCTGTCCGTGTGTGGGACTGCGGGGCCTATTCCTAGGTCGATCGCGGTGAGCTGCATCGCCGAGGACAGGCCATCGTAGGTGCCGAGATACAGCACGCCATCAGGCGACAGATAGCGCGAGTTGGGGTCGATGTGCATGCCGACCTCGGCGGGATCATAGGTTTGGTCCCAGACGACCTCTCCGTCCTCGGCTGCGAGGATGCGCAGGCGAGGGGGCGAGCTACCCTCGAGTAGCTCGAGAAACGACCCATCGGTGAGTTCGACCATCGCCGTGCCCATGTTGGGGACTTCCCAGGTGAGCGTGCCGTCTGGGCTCCAGCGCTGACGCACGTAGCCGATGCCGCTGCGCGCCAAGGCGATCATTCCGCAGTCTTGCGAAGCGGTGGATTCGCCCACTGGGGGAACCGGTATCGACCGCTCTTCGTCAAGAGCCTCACCCCTCAGGAATACGACCCGTTGGTCGCCGTCGCGATAGGAGTAGCCGATCAATCCGCACCGTTCGGAGTAGCCCCTCACGTTGATACTCCCGCGCCGAGGGGGTCGCTGTGCCAGCAGCTCCCCCCGACTCGACAGTCGGTAGATCGCGTGGGCCCACACGATGATGTCGCCGTCGCGGTCCACGAAAATCTCTGGTCGCGGATTGAGATCGCCCACGAACGGTGCGGTGTCGAACTCCACGATCCAACGGGTCAGCCCGGTGTCGGGGCAGCTAGCCATCAGCGTCGCGGTCGTGGGCGACCACACGACCGCGCCGTCGGGGAGGAGCGCAGGAGCGGGTAGACGAGTGTAGCCGCCCAGGCTGGTCGCGGGGGTTCGCCAGACCCCTGGGAGCACCCTGTCGATGAGATCGCGGGGGATGTGCCGGTCTGCTCCGGTCGTGCCCTCGACCGCGAGCCCCCGATACTCAATCTGGTCCCGGAGGACGTACTCCTGGTCCCCGACAAGCATCCAATTGATCCCTCCGTAGCCGCGAAGCGCCCCGACCAGCACGCCCTGATCGTCCACCACAGCGTGGGTCATGTGGCCATCGACCATGGCAATTACCCCGCCGTCCTGCCGCCCGAAGAACGGCACCTGGTGCCAGAAGAGCGCCTCGGCGCCCGCTGCGATGAAGTGCGGTGGCGCAGCGGGATCTTCCCGCGGCCGGTACGTCCAGAGCACCGTCCCGCGGGGCGCGGCGGGGCGCGGCGTAGGCCGATACGTGAGATCCGGAGTGTGGCAGGTGATCTCGTCGTTTCGGTAGATCACCCGCGGCGAGAACGCAGGGAGCCAGTCGTCGATGTGCCCGCCGTCCACGAGGGGTGCGTCGCGCGAGGTGTCCGAGGGCGCGTCACCCCCCGAGTCGGCCACGTCCATGGGAGTGTCTCCGATGTCGGGGAGGTCCTGTGGTGTGCTGCACGGGCTGAGGAGCAACGCGAGCAAACAGACGCTCACGAGCCCGGTCGCGGCCCCGACTCTCCCTCCGAGCCGCGCTCGGGCTCCCCCTTCGGACTCAGAGGCCATAGTCGGGCACCGGCTCACACGACGAACTGGCACACGCCGCGAGCGCGGCAGTGATCAAGAAGACAGCCAGCTGACTCCGGCGGCATGCAGTGTGCTCTGCTCTGCTCTTTCCCATCGACGCCTCCCGCCCGTCCCCCTTGTAGGTCGAGCCGGACGAAAGCTGCCAGAGGCCCCCCGGGGGCGTCAAGGGGAAGTTTGTTGGAAGCGACTTCGCCGGGTTCAGCAGAAACCCGGGAGCCGGGTACCACGAGGAT